>OGCN01003848.1_pt1 | contig 13820 bp, 19 predicted proteins | sample 1570181 | NCBI WGS metagenome assembly OGCN01 (sample SAMEA4370584, study PRJEB24528) | human gut metagenome | reverse complement strand
GAGATACTCTTTAAGTAGTAAACACAAAAGGAAAGTTCCCTCTTAATTATCAGACAATTCTATCGGCACTCTCTCGGGCTGTCGCCCTCGGTCGTTCACTCGCTCGCCTGTCGGCTCGCTCGATTGGCTCGCTTGTCAGCTCGGCTATTGATACATCTGTTCGAGTCAGTACATTTGTTCGTTTTGCTGTTCTATACCAACTATAACAATAATTTATTAACATTCTGTTCATAATTTATCCTTTATTTGTTAACAACTCCATGATACAATAAAAGAAAAACTTAAGGAGATATAAAGAAATGAAAAGACCTAAAGACGGCATTATAAATAGTAAGTTAACACCTTATGAAATGATGCAAGACGCCCTTTTACAGCAAGCGGTAGCAGATATTAAAACGACAACATGGTATAAAACACCATCGGATGTAATGAAGTGTTCATATGAAGAAGGAAAGGGTGCTGTACAGTACGTTATTTTAGTCTTGAAATATCACGGTTACACTAAAAAGGACATCGGTAACATTTTCAGAGAAATTACACCACACAACTATAAATATGACATTGTAAAAGAAGAATTAAAGAAAAGAGGTATCGAGTTATGAAACAAACAGAAATCCAGGCAAAATATTTCACACGTTGGCACTACGATTCTATCGAGTCCACTTCCAGTAAAGCGGAGTATATCGCCCGTGTTAGCAAACTTGCCAACGTTGCAAACAAGCGCGCCAAAACACTAACAACAGCAATATCAAAAGGCAGAATCACAGAGGATAGAACAGCCCTTTTCAGATACCAGGATGCTGTTGATTACTTTAATAAGCACGTTTCTTATAACGCTTCTTATGTTTCAACTGGTAAAGCTGTATATAAAGATTTTTCAATTCGTGAGTTGAGAGCACTTGAAAACAAGCTTTTGCACTATCTTGAAGCAAAAGCTTCAACAGCAAGGGGAAGTATTGAAGTAGAAAACAAGCGTGTTGCAACATTCAATGAGCGTTACGGAGTTGATATATCTAAACTTAGCAAAAGCGTTCGTGACAAGCTTTTCAATACGTTGCGCTATCTGGCAGATAAAAAATATGCAAAGCTTTCAAGCGATCAAATTGTTACACTGTTAACAGAGGCAATAAATACAAAGAATAGAGAGGGCGTGCAAGAACTTTTTAAAGCATCTGAAGAATTATACCCAAATTTAAAAGATCAAGCTGAGTTTAGAGTTGCAATTATACAGAACAGCTCGTTATCATGGAAAGATAAAGCGAGAGAATTTAAAGCGGCAAACAAACTATATAAAAGTAATCGAGCGAAGCCAAAACCAAAGTCTATAAGACAGGAGTTGTAATTATGATAGTTCAATGTTTAAATAGGTCAAATAAATATGATGATATAGAAGTTAAGTCAGTGACGGACTATGTGCCGTCACATGGCTTTTCCTTGCATAAACCTTTAGGCAAAAAGAAAGGCAGTCCTTATTATATTGATCAATTTGGAACATTTGACATTGAAATAACATCACGGACACGGATTGAAAAAGATGATCAAGGCGAAGAAGTGACAAAGCCTATTGATGCCTTTATGTATGTTTGGTCCGCTTGCATTGATGGCGAAGAAGTGCAAGGCAGATACTGGAAAGATTTTATTGCTTTACTTGATAAAATACAAGCTTACTATAAAACTAATGACTCACGGTATTTTGTGATTTATGTTCACAATCTGCCTTTTGAATTTTCTTTTATGATTGGATATCTAAACGATTATAGCGAAGTGTTTGCAACTGGTAAACGTAAACCGCTTGTGTGGCGATTAAAGAAGCGTGGTATTGAACTGAGGTGTAGTTATAAGCTAACTAATATGTCGCTTGATAACTTCACGAAAAAAATGGCGGGATGCCGACACATAAAAGCAAAAGGGGACTTGGATTACTCTCTTATCAGGCATAACGAAAGCTATATTAGTCCTACTGAGTGGGGATATATAATCAATGATACTTTAGGCTTGTGGGAAGCAATATCTTACATGCTTACAAAAGATGGTGATAGAATCGCAACCGTACCTTTAACAAGTACATCTTATGTGCGCCGTGACATGAAAAGAGCTATACGAAAAGGCACGACAACACGTCTGTTAAAGAAAAAGTTAGCTTTAACAGATAAAACATATAAGCTTTTAAAAGAAGCTTTTCGCGGTGGTGATACTCACGCCAACATGATAAAGTGCGCAAAAATATATCATGACGTTTATAGCTTTGATGCTAGCAGCATGTATCCAGCTATGCTTCTTTTGATGCAGTTTCCAATGACGGCATTTGAAAAAATGCCCGTAACATCAAAATGTTTAAAGTATATAAAAAGTAAAAATCTTGCATGGATAGCACAAATAAAGCTTACAAATGTAAGACTTAAAGAAGATCAATACAATCCGTATCTATCTATAAGCAAATGCCGCAACTTGCAAGGGGTGGACCCCGACAATGGCAGAGTGTGGAAAGCGGCAGAGCTTGAAACAACTGTGACAGATATAGATTATTCGATTATTGATGAATGTTATGATTTTGACACCATTGAAATTATAGAAGATACCCTCTATACCGCGCGTTATGGATATATTCCAGATGATGTAAGAAGTGTTATCATGGAGTATTTCACGGCGAAAACAAAACTGAAAATAGCCGTAAAGAAAACAGCGCCAAATTCAAAAGAGAGGGAAGAAGCGGAGTACGATCTAATGAAAGCTAAAAATAAATTAAACGGTATTTATGGAATGGCTGCAACAGATCCTGTTCACCCTATAATGATATATTTGGGAAATGAATGGCAAGAATTTTCATATTCAATTTATGCAAATGACATTGCATATAAAGAAAAGGTTGATGCAAGCGGTTTTAAAATTCCAGATGAAAAATCTATTTCAGAGCAAAGCGAAAAAAGTGTTTTGCCGTATGTGTGGGGGGTATATACAACAGCGCACGCAAGAAAGCATTTGCGTAGGATTTTAGCATGTGCAGAGAGTAGCTATATTTACTGTGATACAGACAGTTGTAAAGCAACTAACTTTAATTTTGAGAAATTGACAGAATTAAATAATTGGATATATGAGCTATGCGAAGAAACTAATACTTTTGTTGATATTGACGGTAAAAAATATTATATCGGATATTTTGACTGTGAAAGCGATGTAAAATCTGAAAATAGGTATGAACCCGAATACAAAGATTTTAAAACGCTTGGTGCAAAGAAGTATTGTTTTAATGCTTACAAAGAAACAAAAGATAAAACGTATTTTGGCTGTACTATATCAGGAGTTAAAAAGGCAAGGGGTGTAGAAGTAATTAAAAACCTTGATAACTTTAGAGAGGGCTTCAAAATAAAGAATAGCGGTGGGTTTCAACTCTGGTATAATGACAGCGATACTGTCACAAAAGCAAAAGTTGTTGATTATCAAGGCAAAGAAGCAATAACAGAGTATACAGGCTATAGTTGTATGATAGCTCGCGATTATGAGATAGGTTTATCAGATGATCAAATCAAGAATTACACTATAGTTGATGAAATAGTAGAGTAAATAACGTTTTATTTGCAAAACTTTTGTAAATAAGTTATTATATACTTGTAAAGGATAATAACCTTAAATAAAAGAAAAGAGGATAACGAAAATGAGAATTGAAAGACAATCAAGAGAATTTGACAAGAAAGAAATGTTTAAGATGGCAAATGACAATCATTTGTTAATGAAGAATTTACCTGATGATACTATCGTAAATGTTACAGATTATGTACGCTACACGACAGATGACAATAAGGAAGTGGCTGTTTTTTATCACACCAACATTGAGACAGGTGAAATTGTAACAATTGCAACGTCAAGTCCAACAGTTATCAAGACGGCAGAAAGTGCGTATGATTTTATGGACACCTACAATTTACAGTTTAAGCTGACACGTTCGCAGAGCAAAGCAGGCAGGACTTATATGAATTTTGAGCTTGTATAAGGCAGGAAGGGAAGTCAATTTGACTTCCCTCTTTTAAGTTAAAGAGGTGATAATATGACTAGGAGTTTATACAAAGAAAACGGATATTTGAATTATAAATATATTTGTGATATTGGACAGCGATATATAGATATCATAGGCGGAAGAGGTATCGGAAAATCGCATTTGATATGTGATATCTGGAATGATGGGCACTTCCCTATTTTATACGTGCGTAGAACAAACGTTGCACTTGAGAACAGCTTTTCGACTATAGGCGACTTTGTAAAACCTGATTGGTTTGGAAAAGATATTCGTTTGAAATATAACGACAAAAAAGGTTATGGCAAGGCATACCTGACAGACGAGGACTTGCAAAACGATAAACCTTTTATAGTAGGTGTTTCGCTGTCTACTTTTCAAAACAAAACTGGTATAGACTTTACGCGTTTTTATGATGTAATTTTTGATGAATTCATTCCACAAAAAGGTGACAGACCTATAAAAAATGAATTCCAGGCATACAAAAATATTATGGAAGTACTTTTCAGAAACCGCCCAGACTCGGAAACGGAAAAAATAAGAACTTGGTTTTTTGGGAACTCTAACGCAATTATGTCTAACATTTTAATTGGATATAGACTTATCCCAGACTGTTACAAGGCTGTAAAAGAAAGAACTGAAATTACACAAGTAGATAGGTGCGAGACAACACTTATACTACCGTTTAAGTCTCCTATTTCTGAGAAAAAGAGACAAAACGCTTTTTACAGAAATCTTCCAAAAGGCAGAGCGAAAATGGAACTCGATAACGAATTTATGGATTTGGAAGATGACAGAATACGGCATCAAAACTTAAAGGAATATAAACACGATATGAAAACACCTCTGTTTTCAGTGTGGTTGCATAAGTCAGACTTTAAATTTTACGTGACTAAACCTATGCGCGCTTATTGTGATGATGTTTTTGATGCTTCGCCATCATCGCTAGAGAGGTGGCAAACAAGTAGTAAAAAGTATTTAAAACCAATGTTTATAAGTGGTGACATAACATTTTCAGACTATGAAACACAGTGCGATTTTTTGGCATCGTTTGACTGTGTATCATGGTATGATATTTTATAAAGTTGTAATTGACAAACAATTATATGAATGATATATAATAAATAGGCGGTTGCACTATCCAAACACTAGCCAGTGTGTGCGAGTCGGGGACGACAGACAGACCGCCTATTACTGCTGTATAGCGTAGATGGGTAGCGCATGTGACTTTGAATCACAAGGTAACAGTTCGATTCTGTTTACAGCTGTCAACAAAATAAAGAAAGAAGGTTAAAATATGAAAATTGATGAGATTTTAAAGCTTGTAAACGCAGGGTACAGTAAAGATGAAATTGCAGCATTTGACGTTAAAGCAGAACCAAAGGCAGAACCAAAGGCAGAACCAAAGGCAGAACCAAAAGCATCCCAAAATGATTTTGACTATGACAAGTTTGCAACAGCGCTTGTAAAAGCGCAGCAGCTAGCCAATGGCAAGGCTAATTTTGGTGGTTCAAACGGCAATACCGATTTAAGTAAGTTTTTCTAAGGGGGTAGACTATGTCAAGTTTAAAATATACACAAATTTCTGGTATTTTGAATACCATGTATGAGGAATACACCGGAAGAAAAACGGGGCAGAATTTAAGCTTTGGGCAGATGCAAAACACGTTTAAAATGGGATTTGAGAGGGAAGATGATAACCTCTATCAAATTATTCCAACAGTCCTTGCAAAGACTATTTTTAGCATTCGCCCCTATTCAAGAAAACTTTCCGGTATGGTTTGGGACGCGCAACGCTACGGCAATTATATTAGAAAGTTTACGCCTATTGTAAACGATTCCAACATTGACAATGATGAGTGGAATATAAACGTGGAACTTGCTAAACCAGAGGAAAGCCAAGATTGGAAAGCAGGAACAAAGCCTGTAAAGTATGATGTACTTCTTACAATCGCAAGTGGGGGACAAACTTTTGCGCGAAAATATACTATTTGGAAGAGTCAGTTAAACGCTGCATTCGAGTCTGAAGATGGAGTTGCAAGTTATTTCTCCATGCTTATGACAGAGTTTTCAAACATTTATGAGATTGACTTGGAGAATGTCGCCCGTGCACAGCTTGCAAACCTTGCAATTATCCTTGCGGATGCGGGCAGTGCCGAGCCAACAGCAGGAAATCTTTGCAAGAAAAATCAAGTATTTCATGCGTTAACAAAGTATAACGCTGAGACGGGGCTTGCAATGACTGCAAAAACAATCATGAATCCGGCTGATTTTCGCCCCTTCATGGTGTGGTTGTCGGCAGAGATGAAAACTCTAAAAGAAAACCTTGCCATTCGCGGAACCCGTTTTCACGGAGATTTCACAAACAAAGTTGTAAACCGTCACACGGATGCAAGAGACTTGCGTTTCTATCTTGTTTCAAAATTTGGAAACTATTTTGAGGCAAACGGAAGCGAGTTTTTCCATCCAGAAAAGGCAGAACTGGGCGATTATGAGAAGGTTACTTTTTGGACGGATCCCGAAAATCCTATGACGATTACGGGAAGTGCGGAAGGTGTCAAAGCAGACGGTACAAGTAAGTTTACACTTACAAACAAGACTGTCGAAAATGTTTTAGGAATTATGATGGATATTGACACGCTAGGAATTGTGCCTGTTGATCAATCAAGCGCTATGGAACCTTTAAACGCTCGTTATCTTTTTAGAAACGGTTGGAATCATTACACATTCAAGACACCTGTTGACTTTACAGAGAATGCAATTTTGATTTTACTTGATTAACGTAAAGGGGCGCAAGCCCCTTTCTTGAATAAGGGGGTAGCAATGTCAATTACAGTTAATTTTGGAAAATCCGACAAAAGAATTAACAGTACAAAGATTCCGTCATTTTCAGAAAGTGCGGCTTGCGTACTTAAAAGCGGTACGAGTGTAGAAAATCCAACTTTTATTTTACAGTCGGTATCTCCATTTGATTGGAATGTTGCTTACTGTGCAACTTTTGGCAGGTATTATTTTGTTAATGATGTTACATATGTGGAATCTACATATGAAATTTCTTGCACTTGTGATTATTTGGCAAGCTACAAAGATGAGATTCTAAGTAATACTGCATATGTGGAAAGAATCGGTACTTTTTCAGAAAGAAATCCGTTTATCATTGATACGATTTTACCATCATCATGCAAGCCAGAAATTATGACAGCTAGTGCAGCTCTTGCAACAGACCAAACGGGATGTATTATAATTTGCACAGCGGGAAAATCCGGAAATGGTTTTATTGTTTTAACAGTTGCTAATTTTAATCGTTTATGCTCATATTTGTATACAGCAGAATACACAACTGGCTTAAACGATTTTTTACAGAATCCTGACGGAGTTGCTAAAGAGGTAGCGCACCCACAAGACTACTTGCTATCAGCAACATGGTTGCCATTTTCACCCCCAGGCGGTACCCCTGTTAATGTTGTGTTAGGATATGTAAACACTGGCATTCCGGGATGGCAACTTGCTACAAATAACACTTTCTCAAAAAGCGTGTCTATAACAGTTCCACGAACAGAACAAATGACAGATGCCAACTATCCTTTTTTAAGATTTTCGCCATATGCACATTATATGTTACAAGTGCCATTTTATGGCACAATTCCACTTAATCCAAATTTAATAGGTGATACGTTACTTATAAATTACACTATTGATATATCCGGGGGGTGCGATATTTCTATTTTTAGTGGAGCAACACTTGTGGCGAGTTTAAATGGAAATTGTGGAGTTCCGGTTGGATATTCAGCGCGTCAAACGAATATCATTGGCACGTCACAAGTAGAGCTTGCAAGCGCTATGCAGTTTTCTGATAGTATCCAGAAAAGTTTTTCATCTGCAATGGAAGTGGATGCAATAGGGGCAGCAAGCAATTTTATAAATGCGACAGCGGCTATAGGTAGTGGAATAATGTCTGGTTTACAAGCATCTGTACCACGTGTTACTAATAGCGGCGGTAGTGGTTCAATATATGTTAACAATTTGGTATATTTGGTATGTGAATATTATCCATTGATTGAAACAAATCTTTTTTATCAAGGGTATCCGTGTTGTAAATTTAAAACATTAAGTAGTATTAGTGGTTTTGTAAAATGCAAAAATGCTAATATAAAATGCAATGCAACCGCTGACGGAACAGCGGCAATTATCAACTATTTGAATGGGGGTATGTTTATAGAATGAAACCTTTTGTATATAGCGGGTACTATGTGGGCGAGGGTGTATCAAGTCCGATTATAAATGAGTATGAATCAAGACAAAATCCCAACATGATTCATATTAACAATACGTGGGATTACGCAACATATTTTCGTTACTTTTTGCAACGCGCCGAAAGTCTTATAATTTTTGATGGTATGCCGCAAAACTGGGCGAAAAATTATATCTATCCTCTTTTGTTTTTAAAAGGAAACTTTTGTGTTATGAATACAGCGCGTTTTGGAATCATTCCACAACACGGAAGCCCTTATGGGTTCGATGTACAGTATCAGCCCACTAATTATGTAGTTGCCAACCCAGCTTTTGGCGCTAGTTTTAATGGTGATTTGGTTATAGGCGAAGGTTGCGAGATTGTAAAATTAGCCCCTGATTGGTGCGGCATTGGCGACTTGATAAATTCATACGCACAACGTGTAGCGTTAACGCTCTCAAACTGTGACGTTGCTAGTGCACTTGCAAAGTTTGGTTTTATTTTTACGGCACGTAACAAAAGCGCAAGCGAGACTTTCAAGGCAGCTTTTGACGATATTATGAGTGGTAAGTTAGCTGTTGTAATAAATCAATCACTTTTTGATAAGGAAACGGGGCGCCCGCTTTATGAATATTTTAATAATGACATTGAAAAATGTTACAATGTTGTTAAGGCAGCGTTGGAAAGTGTTGAAAATCTCAAACATGCTTTTGATATGGAAATTGGCATTTATACAGCGCCGGATAAGAAAGAACGTATGATAACGGATGAAGTGGAAGAAACCAAAAACGCGGTAATGTCAAAATGTGAGTTGTGGGTGGAAACTATTAACGAATGTTTAGAAAAAGTTAACGCACATTATAACCTTGACATTAAAGCACGTTTGAGGTATCCTAATATTAGAGGGGGTGAGCAACGTGAGGACTATAATTCCAGTAGCGACTCTGTATGACTATGATAATAGTATCTTTACGGATATCTATGCTAAAGGTGTTTCAAAAGAGCAACTTATTGAACACTTTTTGCTTTCATATGGTGATCTAACCCCCGTGTATCAAGACCCCAAATATTTAAGACGGCATGTTACAAGTGTAGCACGGTCGCTACAATGGACTATTGATCACTTGTGGGAAGTAACGCGGCTTGAATACAATCCTATAGAAAACTATGATAGAATAGAAAGTTGGACTGATACGGGGGGCGGCACTTTCCAGAAGGGAAAAGTTGATACAGAAGAAACGTTTAACAAAGGTAGCGTTACAACAACTTTTGGAAAAGTTTCCGACAGTACTCATAAGGTTGCTGCTTTCAATTCTTCAACTCCTGAAGTTGCTAACACTGACAACATGACTGATAGCGGAAGTGATTCCCAGACTTTTGGTGCTGACACCTCACACGGAAGTGTTACCAATGGTTTGGATGAGTCAACAACAAGCGGAACACATGAGGGAAGGATTCACGGCAACATAGGTGTGACAACGTCACAAAAAATGATGCAAGCGGAAATTAATCTGACTAAAGCTTACAATTTTCTTGATGAGGTGTGCAAGCTTTATGCAGATAGACTTTTGATTGGAGTGTGGTAGAATGGAAATTATGAATGCAATTGCGCAAATTGCACAGATGGTTGGTGTACCTTGTGTATGCCTGGGCGCTGTGATGTGGTATGTGAATGCCCTTGATGTTAGACAGCGAGAGGAGCGAAAAACATGGTATGAGAAGCATGACGTTGAGAGTACTAAGTGGGTTGACGCATTGAACAACAACACAAAGGTAATTACAGAGCTGTTAACAATAGTAAAAGATAAGGAGAATTAAACTATGATTTATGATATTCCAGACAAAAACGTTGCTTATATTGCTAAGGCTAGAGAGCTTTACAAAAACCGTGACAAGTGCGCTTACCTTTACGGGGCGAAGGGGGACTATTGCACTAGTGAGGTTTTTGAGTCACTATGGGCGGCAGAGCCAAATTATTTTAAAAAGTATAACGCAGCGCAGAAAGCACAGATTAAGGCTTTCTGTATGGGAAAGATATTGATTGATTGCAGCGGCTTTATCAATCTTGTTACAGGGAAATTTATGTATTCGACGGCATATATCAACAGTTGTACTAATGTGACGACTCCTGACAAGACTAAAGATGGAGATTTACTGTATACAACTTTTGGCGGCAAAGGAAGGCACATAGGGCTTGACATAGGGCATGGTTTCTTCATGCACTGTGGAAAAGAGCTTGAGACAATTTCAATCGGTGTGATTGATGAATTTGGTTGGGAAAAAGGAGGTAGACTAAATGACAATTAAGTACTACGGGAATATTGTAGATATTAAATATGATGTGAATGATATTAGCGGTAAAGCTATTACTCTAATTGACGGAAAAGACTACAAAGTGATCCCATCTGACCAATTTAAATAAAGGGGTGATAGTATGGCATTTTCTAATTTTCCTTATACGGATTTTCATAATTTAAATCTTGATTGGATTCTTGAAACGACTAAAGATTTAAATACAAAGTGGGATGATTATTACAAGCAATGGAATCAATGGCAGCAGGATGTACAAAACTACATTGATAATCTTGATTATATCGGCGCTATTGACGCATACCTTGACGGACTGAAAAACAGTGGTGAATTGTCGGATATTATTGATACATGGTTGACAGATTATGGATTGATAACAATTAGCGACTCATACGGGGAAGGATATACACCAGATGGCATGGTTAAACCGTGGTGCGATATCTTGCATGAACAGTATTTCAGTGATGCTAGCTTTTATGTTAATAAAAGTTTAGGCGGTAGCGGTTTTGGCGCTAATACTCACTTCTCTGCTCTGCTATCAGAAGCAATAGCAGGTCTTTCTGATAAGCAAAAGAAGCAGGTGAAATATGTTGTTGTTGCAGGAGGTTGGAATGATCAATTTATTGCAGCTTCCACGGTCAACTCTGGTATAAAAGATACTATTGCTTTAATGGCACAGTTACCAAACGCGACACTTTACATTGGATGGATTGCAACACCTATCATCGGTTTTACCACTGTTGCAAAAACTAAAGCATACAATGACATCAAAACATTGTATGAAACATACTGGGGAAAGTTTAAGTTTTTAAGCGGTGCTGATAGCGCTTTACGTTGGACTAGCGTACTTGCTAGCGATAACATCCACCCTAACGCTAGTGGACAGTCTTCAATTGCAGATATGATTTATAAGGCAATGGCTGGTTACGCTTCATGGAATCGAAGTGGCAATTTTGCGCTTGACGGGGTTGATTGCACCCTAAATGACTACAAAATGCCTGTTGTGTTGACTAATACCAACGCACATTGTAGCTTTAGGCATGTGGCTAGCTTTCTTGATTTGGCTTTCAGTCCAGCCAAGAATTTCACAAATGCCGCTGTTAAAGTTATGAGTCACAATCTTTCTTTTGTAAATGAACAAAGTATCTGTAATTGCAATGCCGTTGTTCATGATGCTAGCGGTTATCATCAATGCATGGCGGTTCTCACTATCAATCCTACCGATGCCACACAAGTTGATAGTGGTGCAATTTATTTAAAGTTGGTTAATGTCAGCGGCAGCGGGTACGCTACTTACACAAGCGTAAATGAAATCCAATTGTATGGTGTCGAGTTTAATATTCCATTAAGTTAATAGAAAGAGGGGCTTAAGCCCCTCTTTTGTTATTTTCTTTCTACTGATATTAATGTAACGTGACTGACAAACGGTAGTTTTGATATATAGTCAATAGCAGAATCACTCGCTTGTCTTGCATTATATCCAATACATTCAACATATTCTACATTGATATCGTCACTTTCTGTATTCAGAAAGGCTACTTCCACCCAGTATGTGTGCTTCATCGTTCTCATTTCTTTACTCCTTTTACACTTATTATTGTGTAGCGTTTAGTATCTGAAAAGTCATTACACAATCTAAACTTTACCTTTGCAGCAAGTTCACTGTCTGCCTTACAGCTTAAAAGGTCATTTTCATTAGTATAGTTATCATGATATTGTATAATATACTGATTTTCTTGTACTATCTCAATTTCTATTTTTGTAAAAGTCCACCCTTGACACATATAATTAGTAGCATAGGCAAACGCTTCTTGAAAACTTTTAGCTTTAATCATGTCACAAACGTGCTGATAGTCATTATCAGTATCGAAGCCCCACACAACAATCGAATAAATCATTTTAACACCCCCCTTACAAGAAAATCAAGTGTAATTTTTGCAATTTCAAGAGACTTAATATCGTTTGATGTTTCAGAATTTGCTGCCTGTTCTGCTAAGTAAGCATACATCTTTCTAACATCACTATGTAGCTTACTAACAAAATCTTCTGCCGCTATGCAATCACTGATAAGGTCTGATTTCTTTTTTGCTGTTAAATTATCCATGTTAACACCTCACTTTTCAATCCAGTATTCGATTACCATATAATTTGTAGATATCTTTCCATTGTAGTATCTAGGTGCTGTTCTTACATATCCTTTTCCATATCTTCCGTTATATTTGTGTAACGTTGATGTATTAACGTTCATATAGCCGCGCACTGTTGCACAAGTAATGTATCTTAATTCAGCATGATTAAACATAAAATCTAATGTGCCATTTTCGCTTGTTGTCATAATTGGCTTCGAGTCAATTGTACTTCTATTTTTAATTCCGTATAAATTCATAGCTCCTTCTTTCTTCCCGTGTAGCCGCTAGAACAGCTATTATATTATAGGCAAAAATATTTCTTATATGCTCTTGATGACTTTTTTGAATAACTACCCGCATACTTACTTGATATTACACCATTAACCAGATAACAATTGTCTATTTGCGCTTCTGCATAACGTAAAAGGCTACGATTTACTTTTTTATTTCTAAGTAAATTCTCTATATGTTTAATTATGCTAGTTCTTAATATATCCATTGTTGTGTAGCGATTGCATTTATAAATTGCTTTTATAACTCTATTGAGTTGATATCTTACGTGCATGTATATCTGTCGTGTTTCGTCTAGCATATCAATGTCAATGTTGGCAAGTGTAGCAAGGCTAACATGATGCCACTCTGGATTTTGCTTTACTTCCATAACTTCTTTTTTGGCTGATTCACTATAGTCTGATACAAGTCTTTCATATAAGTCTTTCATTGTTTTAAAATCTTCAAAATCGTAACAGCTTGTAATATGCGATATCCCTCTATGGTCATGTATAAACAGACTTCCACCAACACCTCTATACACATTTAAGTATACGTGATTTGCTAATTCAACCTTATATCTACCGTCAAGTGGCTTTACAGCTTTTACGGATGTATTCATAATCTTTGCTACTTCTGCAAAAAACTTATTGTAACTATTGATTCTCATAATTCCTTCTTTCTTCAAGTCTTTCCTTGATGTCTTTGTTTTCTTTATATTTATATAATACTGTATTACTGTTAACATATTGTGTAATAATTGTAAATAAATTGTTAACAATATATGTTTTAATGTATAAACGCTCTTTATAAATTGTCTGACAACTTGTAGGGAACTTGCACATTGTATATTATATTTAAAAAGTATCTC
>OGCN01003834.1_pt1 | contig 13882 bp, 14 predicted proteins | sample 1570181 | NCBI WGS metagenome assembly OGCN01 (sample SAMEA4370584, study PRJEB24528) | human gut metagenome | reverse complement strand
CTTGTTTTGGTTCAAGATTGCGAACGAGCTAAGCGAGTTTCGCAATTACCTAATTTTATAATATATATCTATATCTATATGCAAATTTTGAAAGTATGTGTATCATTTGGATTTCGGAGTTATTATAACACAACATTAGTATATGTTCTAGTGGGAGAAAAAAGTCGAACAAAAGGTGTAATTGTTTGACAAATAGGATAAAAACCAGTATAATAGTTCTAAAGTGAACTGTTTAATAATAGACTAATATAAGAGGAAGCAGCATACAGGGGGGGGTGAGGAATTGGACGAAAAGATAGAACTTCTTCTATATGGCCAGCAATATAAAAAGTTTCAGGAAACTTTTTATGGAGATCTGATGGTGCAGTATCATTTGAATGTGATCGACATTCGTGTACTGTTGTTTTTTTATGAACATAAGAAATGGGATACAGCTAAAGATATTGTTCAAAAGCATTTTTTGACAAAATCTTATGTATCCAAAGCGGTTGATAAATTGATAGAAAAGGGATATCTTGAACGGCGGTATTACAAAGAAGACCGCAGATATATTCATCTTGTTGTACAAGAGAAGGCAGTTCCGGTGATCAAGCTGATTCAGGAGAAGAGAAAAGAAATGGTATGCAGGCTCTTAGCAGGTGTTGATACGGAGGATCTGGAACTATTAGGGAAGATCGCATTGCAGATCAATGAGAATATTTCAGAAGTTCTTGCACAAAAGGAGATGGCGGAAAGCAACGATTAGTCCATTCGGTCTGTGGATGCGTGGTGTCACAGACTGTAGAAAATTCACGCAGAAAAGAGGGTAACTATGAGTAAAGATTTTGATGAAATGATGAAGACATATACGGAACGTTACAGTAAGATATGTATTGATAACAACCAGATTGATGCATCATTGTTTGATGAATTTGGGGTAAAAAGAGGTTTACGAGATAAAAACGGTAAAGGTGTTTTATCCGGTATCACGAATATTTCTTTGATCAAGTCAAGCGAAGAAAAAGATGGTAAAACCATTCCATGTGATGGACAGCTCTACTATCGCGGATATAACATTTTTGATCTGACACAGGGATTTCGTAATGAAAAAAGATTTGGTTTTGAGGAAACCACCTATCTGCTTTTGTTTGGAGAATTGCCAACAAAAGACCAGCTTGCAGAATTTACGGCAATTCTTGCAAAGAACCGCAGACTGCCAACGAACTTTGTGCGTGATGTTATTATGAAAGCTCCTAGCAAAGACATTATGAATTCTCTGACAAAAAGTGTTTTGACCTTATCTTCTTATGATGACAGAGTTACAGACAATTCTTTACAGAATGTATTGACACAGAGTTTAATGCTGATCAGCGTATTCCCGATGTTAGCGGTATACGGTTATCATGCTTATAACCATTATGAAAGAGATGAAAGCTTTTATATTCATCGTCCGGATGACAGCTTATCGGCTGCGGAAAATATTTTAAGAATGCTTCGTCCAAATAAAGAATATACAAATGTAGAAGCCAGAGTGCTTGATCTTGCTTTAGTACTTCATATGGAACATGGCGGTGGTAATAACTCAACATTTACTACGCGTGTAGTGACATCGGCCGGTTCTGACACATATTCTGTTATCGCGGCAGCTCTGTCTTCTCTGAAAGGACCAAAGCACGGTGGTGCAAACATCAAAGTGGTAGAAATGATGCAGGATTTAAAAGAGCATGTAAAAGATGTCACGGATGAGGATGAAGTAAGAGAATACCTTCGTAAACTCGTTCGTCGTGAGGCATTTGATAAACGCGGTCTGATCTATGGTATGGGGCATGCGGTATATTCTATTTCCGATCCGAGAGCGATCGCTTTTAAACAATTCGTAAAACTGCTGGCAGAAGAAAAACATGAGAAGAAAGAATTTGAATTATATTCTATGATCGAAAGAATCGCACCGGAAGTCATTGGTGAAGAATGTGCCATTTATAAAGGTGTCAGTGCCAATGTGGACTTCTATAGTGGTTTTGTTTATAAAATGCTTGGTATTCCGGTAGAATTGTTCACACCGATCTTTGCCATGGCAAGAATTGTCGGCTGGAGTGCGCATCGTATGGAAGAATTGATCAATGTCGATAAGATCATCAGACCGGCATACCAGAGTATCATGGTGCCAAGGGTTTATGAGAGTATCAAAGAGCGTTCCACACGAAAGATTGATACAAAGTATCTGAAAGAATTACAGCTTTCGATGAAAGAAGAGAGTTGCTAATAACTTCAAAATGACTGGGAATTGCTTTTGTGATTCCTATATAGGCAGTACAATAGTATACCAATTTTCAAATGTTAGATGTTCATTTAACATTTGGAAATGGTATGCGGTACTGCCTTTTTTACTATATAGGAAAATGCTCGTACAGTAGCGGTACACATAGCAAAGCGCTGGCTTTGCACTTTTTTATAAAAAAGTTTGTATTACAGCAGGATGCAAAGACAGTCTGCTATCATGCTTTATCACGAAGAATTGATAGTGGACTAATTGGATGGCTGATAGAAAATGGATATGCTTGATTGTATTTTTGCTTTTATTAAGGGAGGAAATAATCATGAATAATTATTTGAGATATAGAAACCTTTGCACTTGTTTCATCGTGCTTGCGATTCTTTGTTCCGGTGTGTTATGTACATCCGGAAACATATCTAAGGCGTCAACGAAATTACGATGTCCCCAATCTGTTAAAGCTATAGTTGTGAATAATAAAACCATAAAGTTGAAATGGAAGTCTGTAAAATCTCGGAAAAAATATGAAATATATGCATCAACGAAAAGAAATGGAAAGTATAAAAAAATAAAACATACAAGCAAGTGTTATATTATTGTACGGCAGAAACCAGGGAAAAGTTATTATTATAAGGTGAGGGCATATATGAAAAAAACAAATGGAAAAAAATATAGTTCTTTTTCTAAAATAGTCCGTTCAAAAATTTCACAAGATAAGAAAACATCTTCTGAAGTTACACCGACACCGTCAACGAATCAAAATCAGGAAGTATCTGAAAAACAAAGTTTTCAAACGATTTTTGTAAAAGTTTCTCAAATATCAGACAATGAGATATCGTTAATTTCAGAAACTTCCGCAAATGAATATATGATGAAGAAGGAGAATGCACCCGAAGTTCAAATTGGAAGTAGATTAAAGATAGTGAATCCTTCTTTTGATAAAGAAAATACTTTATCAAATTCTATTATGAGTTTTGATTCCCTTATTGTATTAGGAGAGGGAGAATGGATGAATCATGCCTATTATGTTAAGGAATATGCAAATGGAATCATATATTTATCAGATTCCTTATCGGGGGACGTGGTTTTTACATTAAATGTAACTAAAAATGAAATATGTGTCAGTAAAGGTGGAAGCAATTTATCAGTAAACAATATTATGGTAGGTGACTGTATTTCCTTATTTGTAAATTCGCCTGTATCTACCGGTATTCCCGGCATTATCAATGATTGTACAAAGATTTCTGTTTTATAGAGTCAGTTGTGCATCGACATATTTTTAGTTTAGAAGAACATGATATTAAAAGGTGTTATTATATAGGGGCTGTCGCACTAAGTTGTGTGGCACCCCATTTTAACTTTTCGTATATTTTCGGCATAATTAGTATTATTTGCATATGTTTTTTGATTTATAATCTGTTCATTGTACAATGAAGAAACGGATAGCAGACATATAGAAATTGGTGTGCTGTCTTTTTTTAGTGGAGCAATTCTGTTATAATACGATATAAGAGTGTTAAAAGATGTTATCAAAAAGTGGCAGTCAGGGCGAGTATAAGCCCATGGCAGAAGAAAAGAATGTTAAAAGATATTACAGAAAAGAGAGCAGGAACAGAAGGAGAGTTTGGATGAATCGTATTTTATTTGTCAGGAGAAAGAAAAAAAAGCCGGAAGAAAGCTTGGCAAAGAATTACCGGGTGCATTGTGTCGATTCAGATACGGATGCATGGAATGTATTAGATAAAGAAAAATTTGATGCTATTTTGCTATGGATGGAAGAAGATTCTGCGATAGAAGAAAAACGATTGACACAATGGAAAGATCATGTAGAATGGAATCTGGTTCCAGTGATAGCCGTTTTACCAAAAGGAAGCTCTGTGACAGAGGAAGATTGTTTTGAGTGGGGGATGGCAGAATGTCTGAAAGAACCGCTCTCTACACTTGTAGTATGCAGAAGACTGGAATATGTTATCACATTGTTTCAGCAGGATAAAAAGTCAGATATCAATGAAGTTGAGCAAAATGACCGTATTTTGAATTTGCAGCATGAAGTGATCTGGAGCATGGCGAACCTGATCGAAAGCCGTGACGGTACAACAGGAGGTCATGTTAAACGGACATGGACCTTTGTATGGCTGATCGGGCGGGAACTTTTACGTGAAGGGAAATATCCTGATATTTTGACAAAGGAGTATTTCCGGAATATGTGTGAAGCAGCACCATTACATGATATAGGAAAGATTGCGATACCGGATTATATTTTAAAAGGTACGACCAGGCTGACAAAGGAAGAATTTGAAGAGATGAAGGATCATGCAGCTTTGGGTGGAAAGATCATTCAGGAAACGATGGGAAAGATAGAAGATGCAGCATATTTAAAGATTGCAACGGATGTTGCATGTTATCATCATGAAAAATGGGATGGTACAGGATATCCGAAAGGCCTGAAAGGAGAGGAAATTCCTCTTTGCGCAAGGATCATGGCAGTTGCCGATGTTTTGGATGCACTGGCATTTCGAAGATCTTATAAAGAAGCCATGGACATCAAAGAAGCGATTAAGATCATTGTGGATGAAAGTGGAACGCATTTTGATCCGACTATTGTCAATGCGATGTTAGCTATTCACGATGAGATAGAAAAAAGAGTGACAGAGAGTCAGAATCAAATGAACAGAAGCGAGGAATAACATGAAAAAAATAAGTGAGCGTAAGCGTATTGTTGTAAAAGTCGGAACGTCTACATTAACACATAAAACCGGAAGATTAAATATCAGAAGAGTGGAGCAACTCGTCAAGACACTTGCAGATCTTTATAATGCAGGGCATGAAGTGATTCTGGTTTCCAGCGGTGCGATCGGTCTTGGAATGGGAAAGCTCGGTCTGAGAGAAAGACCAAAAGACACCAAGGGAAAACAGGCATGTGCGGCAGTAGGGCAATGTGAATTGATGTATATGTATGATAACTTGTTTTCAAATTACAGTATTACCGTAGCACAGTTACTTTTAACAAAATATATTTTATTGGAAGACCGCAGAACCAATGTTGAAAATTCATTAGAAACATTATTATCAATGGGGGTTATTCCGGTTGTTAATGAAAATGATACGGTTGCGATCGATGAGTTGGAACTGGAAGTAGGAGAAAATGATTCTTTGGCAGCGATTGTTGCAACGATCGCAAAGGCCGATCTTTTCATAATGATGTCTGATATTGATGGACTTTTCGATAAAGATCCGAATTCTTCAGATGATGCACAGATGATTCCGGTCGTACAGGAAATCACAGACGAGATCCGTGGTGTGGCAGGCGGTGTGACAACGAACGTGGGAACCGGAGGGATGCGGACAAAGATCCGTGCGGTAGAGATTGCATTTGAAGCAGGGATCGATGTTGTTTTGATGAATGGCAAGACTCCAAAGAAGTTGTATGATCTGTTTGAAGATAAGCCGGTCGGCACTTTGTTTACTAAGAAAGATTCGTAAATCATCAAGATTGATCTAAAAAATAAAAACACTCTATTTCTTTTTTTACCATAATAACGGCTAAAAACGAAATAGGGTGTTTTTTTACATAATAGCTAAGAATAAAACAGAGCGTTTCTGTTTTTCATTATAATCATAGCCAAGAATGAAGTAGAGTGATTTTCGAATTCCATTATGTTTAATGATTCGTATTGTCATCTTTCAGCAGTTGTACCAGATTATGGCGGAATGCTTTTTCGTAAATATCTTCCTCATGGAAAGCGAAACGATTGAAATCAAATTGCGTTTCCATAACCATCTTACGTGTGAAAAACATTCTTTCCTTTTTCTGGTAGGAAGGCCGGAAAATACAAATGCAGCCAATCGTTTTTTCGGGTTCAAAAGCATAATGTGCAGCAAAATCCTCTATGAAATGATAATCCAGCATATAGACATGGCTGTAATGACCGACTACTTTTGCTAAACGTGTACCATTGATCGTAAATGTGTTCATATCATAATCACGATAGTCAACCGTCTCTTGCGGGGCATCGGTATTTGGACTGTTTTGTGCGATCACTATGACCGGAAGCATACGCTCATCGGATTCCGTTAATTGGTATAATTCGTGCAAAAGTTCTGTGTTATTGACAAAGTGTGCTTTGCTTCCAAGACGCACAATATCCATAATGCCGACTTTATTTGAAAGATCGGCTAAAAAGGAAGGTTTTGTAAAAGTAGAACGTTGCGATATACCACGGGGAACATCACGAGATGTCACATGATAAAAATGCAATAGTCCGTCATCCATTTTGGCAATCGAAGTATGCACATGCCAAAAAGTACCGATAGACTGGCTGTCAATATAATTCATCTTCATAGAGAATGACAGATTTTCTTCATCATAGAAGATTTTTAACTTATAACCAGGTAAATGATTACGATAGGTAGAAAGTTCTGCCGGAATATCCTCAAAGACCGGATTTAATTTAAAACGTGCCCATTTGTATACGATTAAGGCTGCATTGTAGAACTCAGATTCCAGCTTTCTTGTGTTTTTATGAAGCAATGGACGTTCCAAATGGAATAAAATGCTGGATTCCAAACGCGCCAGCGTATTTTTCTGATAAGTACGCTCGTCCTGATTGATTGGAATGTTTTGACAGATTGCTGCAATCTGCGGATCATGGATTTCTTTGTTATTCATCAGTTTGACGATCAGATTATAATTGATATGCGGTGATTCAAGCTTTAAAAGCTCTTTGATCAAAGTTTTTCTGGAACCTTTGAAGAACTTCTTGGCAATTTCTTTGTCCTGATCAAAAACGGCAAGGATCTTAGGGTCCAGAGGTTCGCTGTCTGCCATTTTGATACGGTATTTGCATTTTAACATGATTTCCCAGTCTCGGTTTTTATAATGATTGTAAGACAATTCCTCAAAAAGCTGTACCAAAGACCAGTCACTTAGTTCGAGATTGGCAAGAATACAGTTCAGGATCCGGGAAAGCTCTTCACTGCCCTTCCAAAATTCCTTGTCAGACAGCAGGCTTTTATAACGCATATCATGTTCAATCTCATGCCAGCCTTCAAAAAAGACTGTACGGAATTGTATTTCAAACGTGGTATCGATTGGAAGATTCCAAAGCTCTTTTTTGTATACATTAAAAAATTCTTCCGGGAAACGAAAGACACCATTGATCTTTGTGGCTTTAAATTCATCGGCATTATACTTTGGACGTGACCAGTCATCCACCATTTGAAAGGTACTTTCCATAATGTCACGACAAATGCTAAGGTCATCATAATAATATAAGACAACACGCAAGCCAACGAGATCCTGTAATTTTTTCGGATTCTGCTCGGTTCCGTATTGACCGCGCAACAGTTTTTCGGCAATCGAATTCGGCGACTTTACGCGGGAAAAAATACGAAAATACATTCCGCAGGAATTTAATATTTCACGAACTGCTTCTTTTAAGTTGTCGCATAATTCTGTTAATTTTTCAAAATCAAGTTCTTGTTCAATGCTATTTTCAAAATCAGTCATTTTACCCTCCCATTGTAAAACATGAAGTACCCCCTCTACAGATCGAACCCGCAAATCCATTCCTTGGATTGTAACTTATATCAGATACGCAAATTTGTACATACAGAGTGTATTTCCTGCTATGCAGAAATATTTGAATAAAAAAATATAAAGCACAAAGTGCGTCAAGTGTAACATTTGGATTTTTGAGCTATTACATAATAATAACATAAATTTCAAAAAATCAAAACCACAGGTGTTTTATTTGATCCGGCATGGAACGGATATTGTTTTTTTATATTGTTTTGTTTATAATGAAAAGGATTAGAATCAACTGGCCGATCAGTCGGATGATCATAACAAAAAAGAGCAACTTTGCGTCAAGAAAGATCAAAGCAGAATTGTCTGGAAATGAGGATATATTTATGGAAAAAATAGAATTTGATGTAGAGCTTCATACAGCAGAATTGTATCGTTTTACAATGCGGCACACATATTACAGCTTTTCGGGAATCTTTAGCATTCTTTTTAGTCTGGTATGTCTCGTGATCGCAATTATAAAATGGAGCACAATGCAGCCGATGACAATCGGAGCATTATTAGTCATTGCATCTCTCTTTACAATCGTACAGCCGATTATGTTATGGGCAAAATGCCGGATGCAGATGAAACAGAACAAAAATATCAATACCAAATTGCATTATATTGTTGAAGAAGATGGCATCACGGTTCAACAAAATGATCAGGAAGCTGTTGTGAAATGGTATGAAGTGCAAAAGGCAGTCAAAACAAAGAAGGCGATTTATCTTTATATGTCTGTAGTGCGTGCATTTATTTTTCCGGTTGAACAATGCAATGGTCAATTTGAAGCTTTGCTACAGATGATCACGCAACAGATGGAAAAATACAAAGATTACGATTATGAGGAAGAGACAGAAGAGTCACCGGAAGAAGATTTTTCGGAAGATATAACAGACGAGGAGGAGTCGGATGAGTAAACAGGTCATAGAAAGTTTTTCGCCGGAAGATACCTTTGCATTTGGTGTTGAACTGGGAAAGAAATGTAAGCCCGGTGATATTCTGACTCTACATGGAGATCTTGGGGTTGGAAAAACGTTATTTTCAAAAGGACTTGGTAAAGGCCTTGCGATTGATGAACCGATTTCAAGTCCGACTTTTACGGTGGTACAGGTTTATGACAGCGGCCGTCTGCCGTTTTATCATTTTGATGTATATCGGATTGCTGATTTAGAAGAAATGGATGAGATCGGATATGAAGATTATTTTTACGGGGATGGTGTCTGTCTGATCGAATGGGCAGAGCAGATTGAGGAGCTTCTCCCTGAAAACGTGATTGCTATTACAATTGAAAAAGATCTGGAAAAAGGCTTTGATTATCGAAGGATCACACTCGAAGAAATCAAATGAAGAAGAAATTCTTATAGAAATAATAAGAACCAAAGCGTATAAAGCGTGTTGGTATATTTATATGAGAAAAAAATTCTATAATAAGAAGAGAAAAAAGAGAAATAGAAATGAGGAACAGCTATGAAAATACTTGGAATAGACAGTTCCGGTCTGGTAGCATCAGCAGCAATTCTGTCAGATGATACCGTAGTGTCGGAATTTACAGTAAATAATAAAAAAACGCATTCGCAGACATTATTACCAATGATCGAACAGGTCGTAAAGATGGCTGGTATCGAATTAGAAGAACTTGATGCAATCGCAGTGGCGGCAGGACCGGGATCTTTTACCGGACTTCGTATCGGTTCTTCGACAGCAAAAGGAATGGCATTGGCATTAAAAAAGTCGATCCTGTCTATTCCTACTTTAGAAGGGCTTGCGTATCGTCTGACACCGGTGACGGATGAATTGGTATGTCCGTTAATGGATGCCAGACGCAATCAGGTCTACACCGGTATCTATCAGAACAAAAAAGAAGGAATTGAAGTAGTCAGACAGCAGGAAGCCGTTGCTATTGAGGAATTGATCGAGCAGGTAAATGCATTAGAAAGACCTGTTGTTTTCTTAGGTGATGGTGTTCCTGTTCAAAAAGAAGTATTAGAAGCAAATATCACAGTTCCTTATCGCTTTGCACCGGCACATCTGAACAGACAAAGTGCATCGGCAGTGGCAGCTCTTGGGGTTGTTTACTATAAAGAAGGAAAGTCAGAAGATGCAAGAGATCATAAACCAATCTATCTGCGGCAGTCGCAGGCTGAACGGGAGCGTGCACTCCGTCTGAAAGGAGAACAGGCATGATCGACAGGTTGCAAGAAAAAGATATCGATCAGGTAGCTCAGATAGAAGCTGAAATTTTTTCGGTTCCATGGAGTATTAAAAGTTTTAAGGATGCGCTCGCATCAGAGCAAAATATTTATTTGAAAGCCGAAACGGATGGTCAGATCGTTGGTTATTGCGGTATCTGGACTTCTTTTGAAAGTGCCGATCTTTGCAATATTGCCGTGAAGAAAGAATTTCGCAAGGCTGGTTTAGGTCAAAAACTTTTAGAAGCGGGGATACAGGCGGCAGCAGCCAAAGGTGTGGAAAGAATTCTGTTAGAAGTGCGTCAAAGCAATAAAGCAGCGATACGCTTATATGAAAAAAACGGATTTCAAACAATCGGATTGCGAAAATCCTATTATACAAAACCTGTAGAAGATGCCATTTTAATGGAACGTTTTATCCGGAAAATGGAAGAGTAAAAATCTGTTTGATCTTTTGATCAAAGAAATGCTAAACATTTCCACTATACAAATGCATATCAGTTTTATATAATGAGCTACAGAAGCAGAAGATTACACAATAGGAGGAGCATTATGTGTGATACACGTATTTTTTGCAATGCCTGTGGCAAAGAATTATATATGGAAAATAATATATTAAAAGAAGATGCATTTGAAGCAAAAAAACAATGGGGATATTTTTCGAAAAAAGATACTAAGATGCATTCCTTCGTTCTTTGTGAAGAATGTTATGATAAAATGATATCCCGTTTTGTAATTCCGCCTATAGTGACGGATGTTGTAGAACTGTGATTCCGATAAAGATTATACAAAGATGGAAATAACAAAGAAAATATGCTATACTAAAAAAGATGATATGAAAGATATCATCTTTTTTTGAAATAAAAACGATGTGTTATAAATAGCGTTGTATTTCAAAAAAAAGGCAGGCGCAAAAACGTTTGTCTGAAGTGAAAGGAAAAAATAAAACGAATGTTAGATGTGTGTTTGTTAGGAACAAGCGGAATGATGCCGCTTCCAAGACGATGGCTTACTGCGTTGATGACAAGATTGAATGGAAGCAGTTTATTGATTGACTGCGGTGAAGGAACGCAGGTTGCTATCCGCGAGAAAGGATGGAGTGTAAATCCGATCGATACGATCTGCTTTACACATTTTCATGGAGATCATATCAGTGGACTTCCGGGACTTCTTTTATCAATGGGGAATTCTGACCGGAAAGAACCGGTTACGCTGATCGGCCCGAGAGGATTAGAAAAGATTGTCAACCAGCTTCGCGTGATCGCACCGGGATTACCTTTTCCGTTACGGTTTATTGAGTTTACAGAGGCCGAACAGGAGATAGAAGTAAACGGTTATCATCTGAAAGCATTTCGTGTTCATCATACTGTTGCATGCTATGGTTATACGATCACTGTACCAAGAGGCGGAAAATTCTTTGTGGAAAAAGCCAGAGAAAACCAGGTGCCAATGAAATTCTGGAGCCGTTTACAAAAAGGAGAAACATTAGAAGAAGACGGAAAGATCTACACACCGGATATGGTGATCGGACCACCGAGACAGGGGATCAAGCTTACATATTGTACCGATACGCGTCCGGTACAAAGTCTGGTACAAAATGCGAAAAATTCCGATCTTCTGATCTGTGAAGGAATGTATGGCGAAAAAGATAAACAGGCAAAAGCAGAAGAAAAGAAACATATGACATTTTTAGAAGCAGCTCAAGTAGCAAAAGATGCACAGGTAAAGGAGATGTGGCTGACACATTACAGTCCGTCTTTATTGCATCCGGAAGAATACATGAAAAGTGTCAAAAAAGTTTTTGATAAAGCGTATCCGGGAAAAGATGGTAAAAGCATTACGTTAGAATTTGCAGATGATGAAAACCGGAGGGGTAGAGAAGGGAGAAAATAATGAATAAAAGTTCGAAAAAAATACTTGGAACCTGTTCGGGTATCTTAATTGTAGCAGCTATGATCGTAGCAGGATATTTTCTGTTAAATAAACAGGTGCAAAAAGAAGCACAGGAAAATGTGCTTCCAACGACAGAAGTAGGAAAAATCCTTGCAAAAGACCTGGATTCAAAATATCCGTCAACCGCAACAGAGGTAGTAAAAATGTATTGGAGGATCACAAGTTGTCTCTACAATAAAGCAGATTCCATGAGCAATAAAGATTTTGATAATGTTTTAAAGCAGTGTCGTAAATTATATGATCAGGAAATGTTAGATGAAAGCAAAAATTCATTTAACAACATGAAGAAAAAGCTGAGAAAAGACATTGATAAGAGAAAAGACGCCAAAGAAAGCTTTAGCTCTTATGTCGTTCAAAGCAATGATACACTTACCGTTCGAAAAATGGATGAAAAAGAATATACAACGGTTATTTCTTATATCCTGATCAAAGCAAAGGGAAATACCGGTAAAGTCTATGAGAATTTTATGTGTCGTAAAGATAAAGACGGAAAGTGGAAGATCCTGGGCTGGGAACAGTCAACTGCAGATGCAGCCGCAGCAGCCGGAGTAGAATAATTAGGAGGTTATCATGGAAGATGTGTTGATATTGGGAATTGAGAGTTCTTGTGATGAAACGGCAGCAGCAGTTGTCAAAAACGGACGTGAAGTATTGTCTAATGTGATTTCGTCACAAATTGCTATTCATACATTATATGGAGGAGTCGTTCCTGAAATCGCATCACGTAAGCATATCGAAAAGATCAATCAGGTGATCGAACAAGCGTTAAAAGAAGCAGATGTAACATTAGAACAGATTGATGCGATCAGTGTAACCTACGGTCCGGGACTGGTGGGTGCTCTTTTGGTAGGTGTTGGTGAAGCAAAAGCTTTAGCATATGCGGCACACAAACCGTTAGTTGGAGTGCATCATATAGAAGGACATATTGCCGCTAATTATTTGGAACACCCTGATCTGGAACCACCATTTTTGTGTCTCGTTGTTTCCGGAGGACACACGCATCTGGTACAGGTAAAAGCATATGATTCTTTTGAAATTATCGGCTGTACCCATGATGATGCGGCAGGAGAAGCCTTTGACAAGGTTGCCAGAGCAATTGGACTAGGCTATCCGGGTGGACCAAAGATTGATAAAGTATCAAAAGAAGGTAATCCGCATGCAATAGAATTTCCGCGAGCCAAAATTGCAGGTGCAGAGTTTGACTTTAGCTTTTCCGGAGTGAAGTCTGCTGTTTTAAATTATTTGAATCAGTGTGAAATGAAAGGAATCAAGATTTCACAGGCAGATGTGGCTGCTTCTTTCCAACAGTCTGTCGTGGATGTTTTAGCAGGAAGAGCGATCGCGGCAGCAAAGAAACTTGGAGAAAAAAGGATTGCTGTAGCTGGAGGTGTTGCTGCAAATTCGGCATTGCGCCAAAGGTTAAAAGAAGAATGTGAGAAAGAGGGCATTGCATTGTGCTATCCTTCGCCTATTTATTGTACGGATAATGCTGCCATGATTGCGGCGCAGGGATATTATGAATATATTGCAGGTGTCCGCAGTGGATGGGATCTGAATGCGGTACCGAATTTAAAGATTGGTCAAAGAGGATAAAGAGGATAATGAGAAAAGGGGCTGTAAAGCCCCTTTTTTATGGAATAGGAAACTGCTCGTGCAGTAGTGGTACATCAACAAGAATTGCAATAGCAATTCTTGGAGTGCAAAGCGCTGGCTTTGCATTTTTTTGCAGGCTTTGTCATACTTCGTAGAAAAAAAGTTAAAAAAATTCAAAAAAGGGGTTGACGAAGATGATTTAGAATGCTATACTAGCAAAGCAGTCAGCGAGCGGGGCACAAATGAGAGCCACAAAGTGCTGAGTTGAAAATAGAATATGGAGAGGTATCGAAGTGGTCATAACGAGGCGGTCTTGAAAACCGTTTG
>OGCN01003830.1_pt1 | contig 13889 bp, 10 predicted proteins | sample 1570181 | NCBI WGS metagenome assembly OGCN01 (sample SAMEA4370584, study PRJEB24528) | human gut metagenome | reverse complement strand
TATCTACGAATTCTCCGTAGCAGTTATCTACCATGCAGATCACATCCGGCTTGATAGACTTGATAAAGGAGATCAGCTCGCCGATACGCTTTACGGATAAGGTTGGTCTTGTGGCATATCCCTTGGAGCGCTGGATCTCGATGAGTTTTGTTCGCTCATTGATAGCTTTTTTGATGTTCTCAAAGTCGAAATCACCGTTCGGAAGAAGATCCACCTGGCTGTAGGTAATGCCGAACTCCTTTAAGGAACCGACAGAATCACGGATTCCGATGACTTCCTCTAAAGTATCGTACGGTTTTCCTACCGGGGAAAGGATCTCATCACCCGGGCGGAGATTTCCGGAAAGAGCAATGGTAAGCGCATGGGTTCCGGAGATCAGCTGTGGGCGGACAAGGGCGTCCTCGCCGTGGAATGCCTTCGCATAGACTTCCTCCAACGTGTCACGTCCAAGGTCATTGTAGCCGTATCCCGTAGTTCCGGCGAAATGGATATCGCTGACTCTCGCCTCCTGCATGGCTTTAATGACCTTTAACTGATTGTATTCTGCTGTCTTATCGATGGCCTCGAAACGGTCGTGCAGGCTTTTCTCGATCTCTCTTCCATAATTTAAAACCTTCTCAGAGATTCCAAGCTCTCCGTACATCTTTATAAGTTCCATGATTTCTCCTTTTTTCTAACTGCCATAATGTTTCTTTCGCGCAGATCCTCAAGCATCCACACGAGGATCTTTTCTCTATCAAAATCAAAGTTTCCCTGATCCACCCAGGTAACTTCTTTTTCTCTCTTAAACCAGGTGAGCTGGCGCTTCGCGAAGTGTCTGGTGTCGCGCTTAATGATGTAGACCGCCTCATCTAAGGAGATCGTTCCATCCAGGGCATCCAGGATCTCCTTGTATCCCAGCCCCTGCATGGACACCATATCTCTCGTGCAGCCCATCTCCTTCAACTTTTCCACTTCCGCCAGCAGGCCGTTCTTCATCATGAGATCCACCCGCAGGTCGATCCTCTGATACAGGCGTTCGCGATCCATGTTCAGTACATAGTAAGCGAAGTTGTATGGCGATTCTTTCTGCCGCTCCGCCTCGTTATGTTCGGATATCTTTGTCCCGGTTTTCTTGTAAAACTCCAAGGCGCGGATTACACGCTTCACGTTGTTCTCGTGGATCGCCTCTGCGGACTCCGGGTCCACTTCCTTTAACATATCGTGAAGGCAGGACGCGCCTTTTTCTGCCGCCAGACACTCCAATTCTTTCCTGTATCCCGTATCACTGTCATTTTCCGTAAAATCGATATCGTTCACCAGTGCCTGGATATAAAAGCCGGTGCCTCCAGCGATGATCGGGATATGTCCGGCGGCGTAGATCTCCTCCATGGCCTGCTTTGCGAGTCTCTGGAAAACGACCACGTTAAATTCATCCCACGGATCCAGAACATCGATCAGGTGATGTCTGACACCGTCCATCTCCTCCTTCGTCACCTTTGCGGAACCGATATCCATGTGGCGGTACACCTGCATGGAATCGGCGCTGATGATCTCGCCGCCGACCTTTTTCGCGAGTTCCACCGACAGGGCGGTCTTTCCGGACGCCGTCGGCCCGGTGATTATGATCAAAGGCTTTTTCATTATATGATCCTCTTGAATTTCTTTTCCATCTCATATTTGCTGATCGCGACGATCGTCGGTCTTCCGTGCGGGCAGTTATATGGATTCTCCAGTTTTAACAGTTCATCGATGAGCTTATCCGCTTCGGCGAAGGACAGCTCGTTGTTTCCCTTTACCGCCGCCTTGCAGGACATGGTGGCGATCCGGTCGTAGATGGACTCCACATTCTTTCCCATACTCTCATCGGAGAGTCCGTCGATGAGTTCCATCAGAAGGTCCTTTTTCGCCAGGGAGAACAGATTGTCCGGCACCGCCCGCACCGCGTACTCGTTTCCGCCGAAAGGCTCGATCTCGAAGCCGATGTCCGTAAACACCTTCATGTGGCGTTTTAAGAGATCCGCCTCCTGTAAGGAAAGTGTCAGGATGATCGGCGGGCTCACGAGCTGGGAGGTGTATTCCCTCGTCTTTAGGGACGCGAAGTTCTTCTCGAAGAGGACCTTCTCGTGGGCGGCATGCTGGTCAATAATGTAGAGACTGCCGTCGTACTCCACAAGCCAGTAAGTCTCGAAGACCTGGCCGATCAGACGGTGGCGCTTTCTCGCGGTTTCCGAGAGAAGGCGGTTGTCGAACATTTCCATCTGCTTAGGAAGCGCTTCCTTCTCTGCCAGAGGTGCTTCTTTCTCAGCCGGGACCGCTTTCTTCGCAGCCAAAGCCGCACCTGTCGTCTCCGGAGCTTTCTCTTCCAAAGCCGCAGGCATCGCTGCCGCTCCTGTCTCGTTTGGCTGCTGTGCCTGTGCGCGTTCCGGCGGCAGTTCCCTTGTCAGCGGTTTCGGCGGCAGGATCCATTCGCTCTTCTGCTTCTTCTCCCCGTAGGCCGGTCGTTCCTCGCGGATGCCCATGGCTTCCATGCGTCGGTGCTCAAAAGGTTCCGGACCGCGGGCGTTCTTTACGGGCTCACTCATCCCGCTTCCCGGGATCGGATTTCCCGCCGCGGCAGTCTCTTTTTTCTCAAGCTCGCGCTCTTCCCGCTCCGACATGAGGCTCACGTTCGGAATCAATTCTTTCCCGGAAAGGGCGTCCACCACCGCCTGGCAGATCACCCGGTACATGTTCTCGCCGTCCTTGAAGCGAAGCTCCATCTTTGACGGATGTACGTTCACATCGATAAACTCCGGCTCCACGGTGAGGTGCAGCAGCGTGAAGGGATATTTGTGCTGCATCATATAGCTCTTGTACCCGTCCTCGATGGCCTTGGACACGAGTCCGCTCTTAATGTACCGCCCGTTGATGAAATAATTCTCAAAATTTCTGTTTCCCCGGGCGATCACCGGCTTTCCGATAAATCCGGAGATCTTCACGATTCCGTTTGACACCTCCACCGGGAGAAGGTTTGCCGCGATCTCCCGCCCGTAGACGGTGTAGATAATGTCTTTCAGGTTGTGATTCCCCGAGGTGTGGAGACGGCTCTGGTTATTCACGATAAGCCGGATGGAGATCTCTGGGTGGGACAGGGCGATCTTTTCCACGAGATCTGTCACGTGTGCCCCTTCCGTGGTCTCCGTCTTCAAAAATTTCCGTCTGGCAGGTGTGTTGAAAAAGAGGTTCCTGGAGATAAATGTGGTTCCGTCCGGCGCGCCGATCTCCTCAAGGCCTTTCTCCTCGCCGCCTTCGATCCTGTATCTGGATCCCGTGAGGCTGCCAGAGGTCTTTGTGATCAGTTCCACCTGAGAGACGGCCGCGATACTGGAAAGTGCCTCGCCACGGAATCCAAGGGAAGAGACCGTGAGCAGATCTTCCGCTGTCCGGATCTTACTGGTGGAGTGGCGAAGAAACGCTAACGGAAGCTCTTCCTTCTTGATCCCGCATCCATTGTCCGTGATCCGATACCGCCCTGACGGATCTCCACGGTGATCGCCGTGGAACCGGCATCAATGGCGTTTTCCATTAACTCTTTCACCACGGAAGCAGGCCGCTCCACAACCTCTCCCGCAGCGATCTGGTTGATCGTACTCTGATCCAGCACCTGAATCGGCATAGTCTCTCTCCCTCTCTTTCATATTTTACCCTCGCTGGTATTTGTCTTTCATGCCGTTTCATGCGAAAACCCGCACCCACAAGGTTTTTTCGTATCATTACTGCCAGCGGTTCTTAAGCTTCGTCTGCAGTCTGTACAGCGTATTCAACGCATCGATCGGGGTCATGCTGGAAAGCTCCAGATCCCCGAGTTCTTTTATGATATCGTCGTCCTTCACCGTGTCAAAGATGGACATCTGGTTGAGATCCACCTCGTCCGGCTTCGCCACCGCCTTGTGCTGCGGGGATGCGCTCATCTGGGCGATCTCCTTTGCCTGGGCCGTGATGTCGGCGCTGGCAAGCTCCTCCACGAGTTCCTTCGCACGGGCGATGACCGGCTCTGGTACTCCCGCAAGCTTCGCTACCTGGATTCCGTAACTCTTGTCTGCTCCGCCCTTTACAATCTTTCTGAGGAACACGATATCGTCCCCCTGTTCCTTAACGGCGATACAGTAGTTGTTAACTCCGCTTATGGTTCCCTCAAGTTCCGTGAGCTCATGGTAATGAGTCGCAAACAATGTCTTCGCGCCGAGGATCTTCGGGTTGCTGATGTGCTCGATGACCGCCCAGGCAATGGACAGGCCATCGAAGGTACTCGTACCTCGGCCGATCTCATCGAGGACAAGAAGACTGTTCTTTGTGGCGTTTCTCAGGATATTCGCCACCTCTGTCATCTCAACCATAAACGTACTCTGGCCGGAAGCCAGGTCATCGGAGGCGCCGACTCTCGTAAAGATCCTGTCGCAGATTCCAATGTTAGCCTCGTCTGCCGGGACAAAGCTTCCGATCTGTGCCATGAGGACGATGAGGGCTGTCTGTCTCATATAGGTGGACTTACCGGCCATGTTCGGTCCCGTGATGACGGAGATCCTGTTCTTTCCATTGTCCAGATATGTATCGTTTGCGACAAACAGACTGTCCTTGATCATCTTCTCAACCACCGGATGGCGTCCGTTCTTGATGTTGATAACGCCTTTTTCGTTGATCTTCGGCTTCACATAGTTATTTCTCATGGACACCGTGGACAGGGATGTGAACACGTCAATGCCCGCAATAGCCTTCGCGGTACTCTGGATCCGCAGGACTTCCGCCGCGATCTGATCACGCACGTCGCAGAACAGGTCATACTCTAAGGTGTAGAGGCGGTCCTCCGCGCCCATGATGATGTCTTCCAGCTCTTTCAGGCGGTCTGTGGTGTACCGCTCTGCGTTTGTCAGCGTCTGTTTACGGATAAAGTACTCCGGAACTAAGTCCTTGAAGGAGTTCGTCACCTCAAAATAGTAGCCGAACACCTTGTTGTACTTGATCTTCAGATTTTTAATCCCTGTCTTTTCCTTCTCCTCCGTCTCAAGATCCGCCAGCCATGCCTTCCCCTCAGTCTTCGCCTTCCGGTACTTGTCGGCTTCCTCGCTGTATCCGTCCTTGATGATGTTTCCCTCGCGGACCGTGATCGGCGGCTCGTCGACAATGGAGCGGTCGATCAGCTCATAGAGGTCCCGGAGCGGGTCCAGGTCCTCATTCATCTTTTTTAAGAGCTCGCAGGAGAATTCTCCGAGAATATCTTTGATATACGGCAGCATCTCCAGGGAATTCTTAAAGGAGAGAAGGTCTCTCGGGTTCGCTGTCTTGTAACTGATGCGGCCCATGAGGCGTTCCAGGTCGTAGACGGAATTTAAGTATTCCCGGATCTCCTCCCTGGAAATATAGTTCATGTTCAGTTCCTCGATGGCCTGCTGACGGCGCTCGATCTCCTCTTTATCGATCAGCGGCTGTTCAATAAAAGAACGGAGAAGTCTCGCTCCCATGGCCGTCTTTGTCTTATCGAGAACCCAGAGCAGGGATCCGCGCTTCTGTTTTTCCCTTAAGGTCTCAACTAACTCCAGATTTCGTCTCGTGGAGGTGTCGATCATCATGAACTGACCTGTCGTATACGGTGTGATCTTCGTCAGATGGGACAGGTCATTCTTCTGCGTCTCATAGAGGTACTGAAGAACAGCACCGGAGGCGATCATTCCGTTCTCGTAGTCGCCCAGGCCCAGTCCTTCCAGACTCATCACATGGAAGTGCTCTTTTAAGATCTTTCTGCAGTCATCGTCCGAGAAAAACCTGTTTTCCAGGGCGGTCACGGCAAAATGATACCGTTCTTTTAACTCATCCATGTCCAGCCCGGACATAAAGAGTGCCTCGTTGCACACGAGCTCCGACGGTGTGAACTTATTGATCTCATCAAGCAGTGCCCGCTCGCTCGTCACTTCTGTAACAAAAAAATCGCCGGTCGTAATGTCGACCGTCGCAATTCCGTAATTGTTTCCAGTATACACAACCGCCATCAGGTAGTTGTTCTTTGTCTCATCCAGGGCCTGGGAGCTCGTGATGGTTCCCGGTGTCACAACGCGGATGACTTCGCGCTTTACGAGGCCCTTTGCGAGCTTCGGGTCCTCCATCTGCTCCGCGATAGCGACCTTATAGCCTTTCTGGACAAGTCTCGTGAGATAACCTTCCACCGCGTGGAATGGCACACCGCACATCGGTGCCCGCTCTTCCAGGCCGCAGTCCTTTCCCGTCAGTGTCAGTTCCAGTTCTCTTGAAACCGTCTTGGCATCCTCAAAAAACATCTCGTAGAAATCACCCAACCGGTAAAAAAGGATACAGTCCGGATACTGTTTTTTTGTTTCGAGATAATGTGTCATCATTGGTGAAATCTGTCCCACGTCTTTTCTCCTATTCCTTAACATGCCCACAGCGCCCGAAGCACTCGGCTCCGGGCGTCACATGTGTTTCATCTTATTTTACAAGAGATCCCATATAGTAGAATCCCTTTGCCTCGTCTAAGGAGACATCAACGATCTTTCCGATCAGAGATGCGTCTCCAGCGAAATGTACGACTGTGTTGTTGGAAAGTCTTCCTGTCACAAAGCCTGCCTCGTGAGTATCGATCTCCTCCACAAGGACTTTTTGTACTGTTCCCTCGTGGCGCTTTACGACCTCAGCCGCGATGTCCTGGACCTCCTTAAGCAGGCGGTCGAAACGGTTCTTTACCACGTCCTCCGGAACCTGGTTTGGCATAGCAGCCGCCGGTGTTCCGGTACGTTTGGAGTAGATGAAGGTGAAAGCACTGTCGTAACGCACTTTTCTCACCACATCCATGGTCTCCTCGAAGTCCTCCTCTGTCTCTCCCGGGAATCCCACGATGATATCGGTGGTCAGGGAAATATCCGGCATCGCCGCACGGAGCTTCTCCACCAGGGCGAGGTACTGTTCCTTCGAGTATTTGCGGTTCATTCTCTTCAAGATCTCGCTGCTGCCGGACTGAAGCGGCAGATGTAAATGGCTGCAGATCTTTTTGGAGTTCTTCATGGTCCCGATGAGCTCATCGGAGAGATCCTTCGGGTGGGAGGTCATGAAACGGATCCGCTCAAGACCTTCGATCTTTTCCACTCTTCTCAGGAGTTCCGCAAATGTGATCGGATTTTCCAGATTCTTTCCGTAGGAGTTGACGTTCTGTCCCAGAAGCATGACTTCCACGACACCGTCAGCCACCAGTCCCTCGATCTCCTTAATAATATCTTCCGGCTCCCTGCTTCTCTCGCGTCCGCGCACATACGGCACGATGCAGTAGCTGCAGAAGTTATTGCAGCCGAACATGATGTTGACACCGGATTTGAACGGATACTTTCTCTCGATCGGGAGTTCCTCCACGATCTCGTTTGTTCCTTCCCATACATCGACCACCATCTTCTTCTCCATGAAGCGCTCGTAGAGCAGCTCCGCAAGCTTGAAGATATTGTGGGTTCCGAAGATCAGGTCCACATAGCGGTAGCTCTTCTTGATCTTTGCGACTACCTCCGGCTCCTGCATCATGCAGCCACAGAGGGCGATCATCATATCCGGGTTCTTTCTCTTTACACCGCTTAAATATCCAAGGCGGCCATAAACCTTTAAGTTCGCGTTCTCACGAACGGTGCATGTATTGTAGAGGACGAAATCTGAATTCTCATCGGTTCCCTCCTCATAACCGGCTTCCTTTAAGATTCCAAGGAGTTTTTCGGAGTCTCTGGCATTCATCTGGCACCCGAAGGTGTTGATAAAACAGGTGAGCGGACGGCCTTTTTTCGCGCTCTCCGCCTCCACGAGCTTCTTCACCTGTTCCATAAAGTACTGCTGTCTCGCAGGTTCCTCTGTCGGGGCACCTGCGATAATATTTTTATCTGTCATTCTGATATTTCTCCAACTATTTTTATAAACCTTTATGTTCAGCCGTTCTCTTTTTGGCATAAACGTCCCTGGCTGAACTGTCCCGAATGATTATACCCAAGATTCCCCGAAAATGCAACCTTGTTGTTTTGTAGCTATTCAGTACCTTCATAGTTACGTGCAAAAATCCATTCCAGATCAGCTTCGCTGATGGGATTTTTGCCTTCCAGCCTATGTTTTCTTACGGTCAGCGCAGCAAGTGCGCAGACCTACTGAACAGTTACGTTGTTTTTTACTTCTCCGCCCATGACCAACGTCAGCGGAAATCCGCCGGAATGCTTTACAGCCTGTATTTCTATTTGCGGATCTGTCCATCCCCGTAAATAATATACTTCGTGGATGTCAGCGCCAGAAGTCCCATCGGTCCTCTCGCATGGAGCTTCTGGGTGCTGATACCGATCTCAGCGCCGAAGCCGAACTCAAATCCGTCAGTAAATCTCGTGGAGGCATTGACATAAACTGCCGCCGCATCCACCTCATTTAAGAATTTCTGGGCGTTCTCGTAGTCCTTTGTCACGATGGCCTCGGAATGTCCCGTATTGTACCGGTTGATATGGGCGATAGCCTCATCCACGGAGTCCACGATCTTGCAGGAAAGAATATAATCCAGGTACTCTTTTCCCCAGTCTTCCTCTGTGGCCGCCGTAAATTCCGGCACGATGGAGCGGGCACCCTCGTCAGCGCGTATCTCCACGTTTTTCTCATCGAGACGCTTTTTCATCAGCGGCAGGAATTCCTTTGCGATCTTTCTATGTACCAAGGTGGATTCGCAGGCGTTGCAGACACCGATCCTCTGGGTCTTCGCATTAAAGATGATATCTAACGCCATATCGAAATCCGCGCTCTCGTCCACATAGATATGACAGTTTCCGGTACCCGTCTCGATCACCGGAACCGTGCTGTTCTCCACAACGGTACGGATCAGACCTGCCCCGCCTCTCGGGATCAGGACATCGAGATATCCGTTCATCCGCATGAACTCTCTCGCGGTCTCATGGCTTGTGTCCTCAATCAGGGAGATGGCATCCTCCGGGATTCCTTCCTTCTTTAAACCATTCCTGATCGCTGTGACGATGGCTTTGTTGGATTCCAGCGCGTCGCTGCCGCCGCGAAGGATCACAGCATTTCCCGTCTTAAAGCAGAGCGCAAAAGCATCTGCCGTAACGTTCGGTCTCGCCTCGTAGATGATTCCGATAACACCGAAGGGCACCCGTTTCTGGCCGATCAGGAGTCCGTTCGGGCGCCTCTTCATGGAGATCACCTCTCCCACCGGATCCTCGAGACCTACGACCTGGCGCATGCCCTCCACGATTCCCTCGATCCGCTTGTGGTTCAGCTCCAGGCGGTCCACAAGTCCCGGAGCCATTCCTCTTTCTTTCGCTTTTGCGACATCCGCCGCGTTGGCTTTTAAGATCTCATCCTCTTCATCCAAGATCTCCTGGGCCGCAGCCAGAAGTCCCGCGTTCTTTAAGTCTGTCCCCATTTTTCCGAGGATATAGGAAGTTTCTTTTGCTTTCTGTCCGATTTCTATTAACATGACTGTTTCCTCCCTGATTTATGAGCCTGATCATGCAATGTATCATACGGTATTTTCGGTCCAAAAAATGTCAGTCTGTATGTTGTTACTTAATGCTGCACCGGATCACCCGTTTTTCTGTCACAATCATATCCACGCTCTTGTCATACGGCTCCGCCGGGAGCTCATGAAGGATCTGGAACTCGTATGCCAGGGCAATGGTCTTATGACCGGGATGCGTCTCCAGATACCGGTCATAATATCCGCCGCCTTTTCCAAGGCGGACGCCGTTTTCCGTAAATCCCATGCCCGGCACCAGGATCGGTGCTGTCGGAAAAATATACCTGGATTTCTGATGAAATTCCTGGTCCATCTTTTCCGAAGCTATTTCCGAATGGTACTCTTCTGCGCTCCGACATCCGTTCTTAGGCTCCATAATGTGAAACGCGCCCTCAGTGAGATCATCCTCTGAGTCAGTCACGAAAAACTCCATCGTCTCACCCATGACTCTCGGAAGGCAGACAATGCATTTTTTCTTCCAAAGCTCTTTTAAGATCTCCGCAGTCCCAATCTCCCAGTTTAAAGACGCATATCCGTAAACTGCCCCGGCATCAGTGACCGCGGGAAGAGTCAGGACCCGCTCCGCGATCTGGCGGTCCAGGATCTCTTTTTCTTCCTCCGGCAGTAACCTTAACTGGCCTCGTATTTCTTTTCTAAGATCAGCTTTCTGTTTTTCCAACATTTCCGTATTTCTTTCCAAGATCTGTCACGGAGCCATCCTTCTCAACGATGGAGATATTGTTTAAATGGCCTCTGAGACTCGCCTTGATATCGGCAACATACTGTTTTCTCAAAGCTGCCTGTTCCTCTTTTTCCGCGTCCGTAAGTCCTACGGCCTGGGATTTATGGTAAAGCTCATTGATTCTGTCGATCTGTTCCTGTTTCATATTTGTTTCTCTTGTCCTCTCAGTTTCTTTTCAGAGCCCATATTACGCGTGAATGCTCTGGATATAATCCAACAGCGCAAATTCACTGCTCTTATTCGCTTTAAAGAGCGTTCCGATCTCCTCGCCCTTTAAGATCCGCCACATAACTTCCAGATCGTCCGCGTTGGCGATCACCATGTCGGCTCCGCTCTCCGTCGCGATCTTTGCCGCATGGAGCTTCGTCGCCATTCCACCGGTTCCCACGTCACTTCCTGTGGTTCCCTTACCCATAGCCATAAATTCATCGGTAAGATCATCCACCTGGCTGATGAACTTCGCGTCCGGGTTTTTCTTCGGATCGTCGGTGTAGAGGCCGTCGATATCGGAGAGAAGGAATAGCAGGTCGCCTTCCACGAGGGCTGCAACGATGGCAGACAGTCTGTCGTTATCACCGAATTTAATTTCATATGTAGATACGGTATCGTTCTCATTTACGATCGGCACCGTTCCGAGCTTTAAAAGTTCATTGAACGTGTTCTTCGCGTTCGTGCGGGAGGTATCATCCAGGATCGTCGCCTTTGTGATCAGGATCTGTGCCGCAGTCTGGTTGTACTCGGAGAAAAGCTTCTGGTACACCATCATGAGACGTGCCTGGCCCACAGCTGCGTATGCCTGTTTCTCGGCAACCGTCTCCGGTTTCTTTCCGCCGAGAGTCTGGCGTCCTGTGGCGATGGCACCGGAGGAAACAAGGATCACTTCTTTTCCCATGCCTCTCATGTCACTGATGATGCGGACAAGCTTCTCGATCTTTGCAAGATTCAGATCGCCTGTCTCCGCGTGTGTCAGTGAAGAAGATCCGATCTTGATCACGATTCTCTTTTTATCTTTTAATAATTCTCTCTCTGTCATATGAAAAGTCTCCTTTCAGCGGAATCCTCAGTGCTATTTAACGCACTGCTGACTGTTTACGTTTGACTACCTGACCGCCGCATATCGCTTTATGATCTCTTCCGCAACCTTCAGGCCGTCCATGGCCGCCGATGTGATCCCCCCGGCGTACCCGGCTCCCTCGCCGCATGGATAAAGCCCTTTCAAACTGCTCTGAAGGCTCTCATCGCGGCAGATCCTGAGCGGTGATGACGTACGGCTCTCAATTCCCGCAAGGACAGCGTCGGCACGGTCAAACCCTTTGATCCGTCTTCCGAACTGTTCCATTCCTTCCAGAAACGCTCCGTTTAAGGCCTCTGGCATCAGCTCCCGCAAGTTTGCGAAGGAGAAACCTCCGCAAAATACAGGATCTACGTCTCCCAGGGCCACCGTCGGTCGGTTCGCGGCGAAATCGCCGTAGAGCTGGATCGGGATCTTTCCTCCGCCGAGGGCGAACGCACGCTCTTCCAGGCTTCTCTGGAACGCGATGCCGCCCAAAGGTCCTGCTTCCGGGAAATCCGCCGGGGTGATGGCCACGATCAGGGCACTGTTCGCGATACCGCTGTCTCTCTTAAAATTACTCATTCCATTGACAGCGAGATGTCCCTTTTCTGAGGACGCGTTCACCACCATTCCGCCCGGGCACATGCAGAATGAATACACACCGCGGCCGCTGGTGGTCTTTGCCGTCACTTTATAGGGCGCCGCTCCGAGCTTTCCGGCGTCCTCCATTCCATACTGGTTCTTATTGATCTGCGCCTGGGGGTGCTGGATCCGGAGTCCCACCGCGAACGGCTTCGGTTCCATAAAGACCTTCATCCGATCAAGCTCCGCGAACAGGTCTCTCGCACTGTGTCCTACGGACAGGATCACATGATCTGTCTCAATCACAGCGCCATCTGCAGTCATCACGCCGGTGACTCTTCCATTCTCTTCCAGAATTTTCGTGACTTCCGTCCGGAAATGCACCTCTCCGCCGCCGGCGATGATCCGGTTTCTTATATTTTTAACCACACCCCGCAGCACATCTGTTCCGATATGTGGGGCATGGTCGTAAAGGATCGAAGGATCGGCTCCCATCTCCACAAACGTGGAGAGAACTTTCCCGTTTCTTCCCGAGGGATCCTTTACCAGTGTATTTAACTTTCCGTCGGAGAATGTTCCGGCTCCGCCCTCTCCGAACTGGACGTTGGATCGGATATCCAGGGCCTCATCCCCGTTCTTCCAGAAATCTTCTACTCTTTTCGTCCTCTCCTCCACGGCATCTCCCTGCTCCAAAAGGATCGGAGCGCAGCCGTTCTCGGAGAGTGCCAGGGCCGCGAACATTCCGGCAGGACCGGCGCCGATGATCACCGGGCGCTTTTTCATTTCCGCAGTTCCGTGCTCCGGGTACGCATATGGACGGAAGCCTTCGGCCCGGATGTTCTGGTTCGCCGCCTTTTTGATGACAGTACCTTCTCTTTTACTGTTCGCGAGCATCACATCTACAATATAGCTGAATAACAGCTGCGGCTTCTTTCTCGCGTCGATGGATCTATGGACGATCCTGATCTCCCCGATCGCCGATTCATCGACTTTTAGAAGCTTTGCCGCCTTTTTCTTTATGGCCTCTTCCCCGTGGTCCACGGGAAGTGTGAGCTGATTGATCCGGATCATATGTATGTTTTTTCCTTTCCTGTTTTCCCTGGGTCCTGTTTCCCTCCGCACCGGAAAACGTCATCGTTTTTCCTGCTGCACGGCTGTTTTTTAAATACCCGGGAACGATTCCTGCTGCCACATGGCATCCGGCTGTGTACCCGGAGGACCATGCCCACTGTAAATTATATCCGCCGCAGATTCCATCTACATCCAGGAGCTCCCCGACTATATAAAGGCCGGGAACACGTTTCGACTGCATGGTCTCCGCTTCTATCTCTGCCGTGTCGACACCACCGGTGCAGATCTGGGCCTGTTCAAAGGGATTTGTCTCCTTCACCGGGATCTTAAATTCCCGGATCGTGGCACCCAGACGTTCCAGCTCCTCCGATGTCAGAAGACCCGCTTTTTTGTCCGTCTGGATCTTCGCCGCCTTCAAAAGCACCGACGCTAATTTCTTATTAAAAATACCGCTTAAAAAGTCCTCCGCCGTTTCCCCGGAAAGGACTTCCCGCTGTTCTCTCAAGAGATACCGGACCTTCGTCTCATCAAGATCCGGCAGAAAGTTTAAAGATGCCAGAACTTTCTTTTTCTGGTCCAGCAGTTTTGCGGCGTACCGGCTCACCTGAAATACCGGAATGCCGGAGATTCCGTAGTCTGTAATCTGCAGTTCCCCGCGGTCCTTTGCTGCCGTCTTTCCATCCGCCGTCTGGATGCTCACAAGGGCATCCACCCGGACACCGGACGCTTTTGGGAGAAGATCTCCCTCACAGCGGAGCTGTACGAGCGCCGGGAGAGGCTTTATGATCCGGTGTCCGAACTGCTTCGCCAGCTCATAGCCGCTGCCGTCGGATCCGGTAGCCTTTGCTGCCTTCGATCCACAGGCGAGGATCAGGAAATCCCCTGTGAAGGTTCCCAGATTCGTTGTGACCTCAAAGCGTTCTTTTTTTCTTCCC
>OGCN01003818.1_pt1 | contig 13932 bp, 9 predicted proteins | sample 1570181 | NCBI WGS metagenome assembly OGCN01 (sample SAMEA4370584, study PRJEB24528) | human gut metagenome | reverse complement strand
GGCGCCATGGCCACGGGCTGGGCGAAGGCGGACGGCGCCTGGTACTACCTTGACGGCTCCGGCGCCATGCGGACCGGCTGGCAGAAGATCGGCGGCAAATGGTACTACCTCAAGGGCTCCGGCGCCATGGCCGAGGGCTGGGCCAGGGTCTCGGGCGCGTGGTACTACCTGCAGCCCGGCAGCGGCGCCATGGCCACGGGCTGGGCGAAGGCGGACGGCGCCTGGTACTACCTTGACGGCTCCGGCGCCATGCGGACCGGCTGGCTCAAAGATAAAGGCAAGTGGTATTATCTTACTGGATCGGGCGCTATGGCGACTGGCGAGAGAGTTATCGGCGGTGTATCCTATTCCTTCGATGACTCGGGTGCTTTGCGCTAACGAAGGTGTTGTTGAGTTATACTGAATGCCATTGGAAGTCAACGATCCCATGGGAGAAGAATTGAAGGTATTGGCCATCGTCCCCGCCTTTAACGAGGAAGAGAACATCGTATCGACTGTCGAGGATCTTTTGAGCAATGCGCCGGGGGTCGATCATGTGGTCATCAACGATGGCTCCTCCGACCGAACGGAAGCGATTTGCCTCGAGCACGGCTTCAACGTTATTACGCTGCCCGTGAATCTCGGACTAGCGGGCGGTTTTCAGACAGGCATGAAGTACGCCTTCGCTCACGGTTACGATTATGCTGTCCAATTCGATGCCGATGGCCAGCACTCGGCGGCCTATGTTTGGCCCATGGTGAATCAAGCTGAAGCAGACGGGTCGGACATAGTGATCGGCTCGCGATTCTGCGCCCAGAAGAAACCTATTTCGGCGCGTATGATCGGGTCGGCGCTCATTACGGCTATGATTCGCCTCACCACTGGTCAGAAAGTGCAGGATCCTACTTCCGGAATGCGCTTGTTCGACCGCGATATGATTCGCCGATTCGCGTTGAACTACGATTATAGCCCCGAGCCGGATACCATTGCGCTTTGCATCCGCAATGGTGCAAAGGTTTCGGAAATGCAGGTGGAGATGCGCGACCGTACGGCAGGGGAAAGCTACCTGAACTTTACAAAGTCCGTAGCCTATATGCTTCGAGTCTGTATATCCATCATGTTCGTACAGTGGTTCCGGAAGAAGGGGAACTAGATGTATTGGATTGTTCTTATCGCCGGAGCCATTTTGGCGCTCATCTATGTTGTTGTGAAGATTCGGCATAACCAATTAGCGACATCAGATGCAGTGTTTTGGTTTTTGTTGGCGCTGGTGCTTATTGTTATGGCCCTGTTCCCCCAACTCGTCTATCTCTTCTCAAATGCATTGGGCTTCGAATCACCCGCCAACTTTGTTTTTCTCTGCATGCTCGCCATTGTTATCTTCCGCCAGCTCACTGTTTCGGTGGAAAATGCGAGGCTTCGCAACAAGATCGTTCAGTTGACGCAGACGATAGCTCTTTCGCGCACTTGCGATAGCATAGAGGAAAGTATTGCTCGGCAGGAAGAGTTTTCTGATTAGGGCGAGACTGCGATCATTGGGGCTCTGATCACGCTCGGAAGCTCGCTCTGGAAAGCTTTCGCGAAATTCGGTACACTTGTCACGACTTATCGACATGATGACGACTGGGCTGTCGGGATGGTTGGAGGTTCTGCCGTGCGTGCCGAAATTGAGAACGTCGCGCGTTGCGTGGTAATGATTGTATTATCCATAGTTCTGGTGGCGGGGCTGGTGCCTCTGGTGCCGGGCTACGCTCCTGTGGCTCAAGCGGCCGAGGAGGAAGAGGCGATTTCTTCCCAGGTTGAGGGGGCCGAACTGCTTGCGGCTGGCGTTAATGTTGATGAGGAACAGGCCTCTGAGCTTTACGATACCAACATTGAGGATGCCAATTGCCATCAGCTCGTGCTCGTTGTTCGCTTCGCGGGCGATACGACAGGGGATGGGGATACTGGGCTTAACGCTGTGTCTACGGGTAGCTCGATCACGAACTGGCAGAGCGTCTACACCTCGTTGAACGGCAAGCCGCTGTCGCGCTATGCTTCCCCGTCGCTCTACAGCTATCTCAAAGGAGGTATCTGCTGGGCGCTGTCGTATCCAGAGCATCGTACCGCAGATGAGCGATGATGGCAGAACGGTGACTTACCTCACGTTGCCCGGATCCCGCGATTCCTATGTGGCCCATAGCTCTGTGGTTGAAGCTGCCGTGAACGCGTTCAACGCTTGCTATCCCGAGACGGATCTCAGCGGATTGGCTGACAACGGCGAAGGGTATATAAGCAACGTGCTCGTAATTCCCGAGACGGGTGATGTCGTCCCCGAGGTGGGGACGACGCTGTGGCCGCGTCAGGACGACTACCCCGGCGAGCTGTGGGTGGGTGCCAAAGGCAAGGCCGCTCGGGTAGGCTCCTATACGATTGTCGACACCACGCACGTTCTGCATACGGGAACAATCGTCCATGAGGCTATCCACGCATTCGGTGCGAAGGACTTGTATCGGGCGGCAACCGTGCAATTGTCCAATCATGCTGTCGGCATGTGGGACATCATGGCCATGAACAGCGGATCGCGTTTGATGCGGCCGTTGTTTATCACTCTGCAGGATTGTGGATGGGCGGAAATTGAAGAGGTTGAGCCCGGGACGCACACTTTGAATGCGCCTTCTGCGTCGGGGCGCTCGGCAGTGAAGTTCAAATCGCCCTATTCTGATTCCGAGTACTTCGTTGCGGAGTTTCGTTCTGCCAATACGGATATAGGGAATCTCTCAGCTCTCGACACGGCGTACGATGGATTTACGTACACAATTGGCGGGACGGGCTTAGTCGTCTACCGCGTGAATCCCGCAGCTAAGGATGCTGGCAATAAAGGGGACAAAGACTACGTTTATCTTTTTCGACCGAACGAGACGGTGACCGGTGGTGTGCGGGGGGATGGTGAGGGCGATTTGAAGCACGCCCAGCTGTCGGCTGCGGGCACAAGATCTCTCGGCTCGCTTGATTTGGCGGACAGCCTTGGCGAGGGCGCCATCACCTTGTCCAACGGTGCAAATTCCGGTCTTATGGTGCGCGTGGTCAGCAATGATGACGCATCGCTGACGTTCGAGCTGTCCGTAGCGAAAGACGAGGGAGGGTGGAAAGTACCAGAGATTGCGGGAGTTGCTTTGCCGGCATCCGGCTATTACGACACGAAGCTTGTGTCTGAGAATGGAAAAGTGTACCAGCTTTGCTCGGCGTTCCGAAAAGCCCCTCGAGTTTTCTGCCTCGAAGGATCCACCCGCTCCGATTTGGGCGCACCGAGCGATTGTTCTGAAAGCTTCTATGCTGTCGATTTAGCCGTTTGCGACGGGGTTGTGTACCTGTGCGGTTCGGACGGCGTCCGTACGGTGGTTTGGAGGCGCGTGGGATCGAGTTGGTCGGTGGTAGACGAGGTTACAGTACCTGCGACAACGCCCGTCTTGGGGGTGGCTGCGCGTAGCGTCTATCTGTATGTCGATAATTTTGGCAGCGGAGGGTCGCTGTATCGCGTTGGGGCTGGTGAATTGTCGAAAGTCGGATCCGCATTGGCTATCGATCGGGTGTACAATCCGCGAATTATCGATCGAGCGGGTTCTCCTGCGGTAGTTTTTGGCAGCGGATCGAAAACGAAGATGGCATGGCCGGCGGCGGAAGCATGGAAAGAGAGCGTGCTTCATTCGGGAACTTCGTCGTCGATCTCGACGACTGAGAGCAATGGCGTCACTTATATAGCGAGTTCCGATGGCGAACATGTAAGCATCTCGTCAATTACGGCAGATGGCTTTGTTACGGCTGAGGTGACTGAAGCTTTCCCGAAGCCTTACAGTGTTGCTGTTGCCGCTAGAAACAACATGCTATATCTAGCTGTGATAGAGTCGGGAACGCAATTGGTTCGTGTCTACAAGGCATCCGCGTCGAACCTCACGCAATGGGAGCATCTTGGGGGCATTGTCGTCACTTCTGCCACGGCGGTTGGCCTGACAGTGCGCGATGCGAGCCTTTTCTGCGCCACAGTGGACACGCTTGACTCGCCTGTTGGACTAAGAAGTTTTGTGCTGCCGTCTGAAACGGGTGGCAAGCCCGATATTCCCTCTGGTAGTGGCGGAGCTGGAACGACAGTGCCCGGCGATGGCGGGTCGGGTAGTTCGGGCTCTTCCGGTACGGGGGGCTCGTCAGCGGGATCTGGTTCCGGCGGTGCAGGCGGCTCTTCTGCCGGATCCGGTTCAGGCGGAACGGGAAATGGATCGTCGACCGGAGGCGCGACAGGGGGTAGCAGCGGAGCTGGTGGCTCTAGCTCTGGCTCATCTTCGGCATCCTCGAAGCCTGCAGCGGCAAAGCCTTCGGGGGTTTGGAAGAAGTCTGGGGGGGCGGTGGTGGTACCGGCACCACAACGGCTCTTATACGCGCAACGGGTGGGAGCTTATAGACGGCTCCTGGTATCACTTCGATCGTTCTGGCTGGATGCAGACTGGCTGGCTGAAAGTTGGCAGATCCTGGTACTATCTCTCCGCTTCAGGCGCTATGAAGACCGGTTGGCTCAAACAGGGGCGCACCTGGTACTACCTCAAGAGCTCTGGGGCTATGGCTGTGGGATGGTACAAGGTGGGAGGCGACTGGTACTGGTCGAGCGCTTCCGGAGCCATGGGCGCCAACCGCTGGATCGGCAACTATTACCTGAAGGGCTCAGGGGCTATGGCGACCAACCAGTGGATCGGCCGTTACCATGTAAACGCTAGCGGCAAATGGGACAAGACGCGCTAGCGTCCCCTGAGACGTCGTCCGCCTAAGAAATGAGCGTAAAAATGGGCCGCTTTGAAAGCGGCCCATTTTGCTTCAGGAGGGCGTTTGCTTACCAAACGTAGACTTTGCTGCCGCGGGGAACATTGTTGTAGATCCATTTGGCGTTGGAAAGCTGCAGGCGCACGCAGCCGTGGGAGGCGGGGCGACCCATAGTGCCGTCGGTCACGTACTTAGGGGAGGAGGTTTGGGAGTACAGCACGGAATGGAACAGGTAGTTGCCGCTGAATTGGGTGAAGTAGAAGCAGCGTGCAGAGCCGGAATCGAAGTAGTAGCCCTTGCTCCCTACGGTGAATCGGCCCTTCTTCGTAGGAGTGGAAGATTTGCCCGGAGCGCAGTCCATCATGCGCTGCAGATTCCAGTTGCCTTTCGAGCCATAGAATACGCCGACCTTGCAGCGTTTGGTGTCGACCAGGATGAGCCATTTTGTCGCGCTGCTTTCTGGTTGGGCCCATTTCGTGAAGAGCTCGTCTATCTTGTCAAGTCCCTGCCAAACGCCACTTTTGCTGAACAAGTTTGTCTTTCCGTTGATAGTGCGGCTGCCGGTGACCATGGCGCCCGACCCGTCAAGGTAGTACCAGGTTCCGTTCAGGTCGAGCCAGCCGGTCTTCATGGCGCCAGAGCCGGGCATGAGGTAGTACCAGGTTCCAGATGCTTTTGCCCAGCCTTCGGCCATGGCGCCTGAGTTCTTGAGGAGGTACCATTTGCCACCGACTTTCTGCCAGCCGGTCAGCATGGCGCCCGAACCACTCATGCGGTACCAGTGCGACCCGTCGTGCACCCATCCTGTGGCCATGGCGCCGCTTTCAGGTTTAAGATAGTACCAGGTTCCTTTGATCTTCTTCCACCCCTCGGCCATAGCGCCGGAGCTGTTCAGGTAATACCAAGTCTTCCCGAGTTTCATCCAGCCGCCTGACCGCATGGCCCCAGAGCCGTTCAGGTAGTACCATTTTCCGTCCACCTGCGCCCAGCCTTTGGCCATACGACCGTTGTCGTCGGGGTTGAGCCAGTACCACTGGCCGCCCGTTTTCAGCCAGCCGGTTTTAGGGGTGCCGTCGCTTTTGCCCCAGTACCATGCGTTGCCGAGCTTGTTCCATCCTGTCTTAAGGGCGGGGAGAGCGGGCTTGGGCGGCTCGGGGGTGGGCTCAGGTTCAGGTTCCGGCTCGGGCTCCGGAGACGGTGTGGGATCGGGAATCTGGGGTGTGTCGGTAGAGGGGCTGTCCCCCGAGGTATCGTTGTCTGCGCTGTTCTCCGCGCCTGTATTCGCGCTGGCGGTCTGTGGTGCAGTTTCGTCTGCCCAGGCGTATTGTGCAGCTGCAAGAGCGGATGCGGGTATTCCGCCGAAAGCGAGCAGCGCTGCGAGACCGAAGGCGCTGGCAGGCTTTAAGAAGTGGATCGAACTCATGTGACTCTCCTTCTGAAAAATACCTGATGGATCAGATATAAATGTTCCTTGTCGTATCGTCAATACCTTGCTGCTTGCGTAACGCTGATGGTACCATAAACGGCCAATAGCTCCGAGGGGCATGGAATTGATTATGAGAGGTTGGGCGGCGGGGCGCCCCGTTAGCTTGGATTTATTTCAGGAGGTAAAGTATGACTTTTTTCGCAAAAGCGAGGAGCGCATCGTCCTTCGCGATTGCAGCGCTTTTGGCGCTTGGCATGGTGCCCGCCGCGGCTTTTGCGGCCGATGGGGCTGCCGCGACGACCCAGGATGCAGCTGCAAGCGATGATGCGGCTGCCGTGCTGGCGGAATCCGACGATGCAGCCTCCAGCTGGCGTTTCGACGATGGCGAGCCCATTGCCTTTCCAGGGGAGGAGCTTGTTGCCGGCGAAGATGCGGAAGATGTCCCGGGAGACGATGGTCTTGGGGGCGAAAACCCGGGTATTTCGCTTTATGCTAATACGGTCGTTCCCGGTACGGGCATTACGATACCGAGCTACGTTCGTAGGCCCGTCGGCGCTACGCGCATCGGCATCGATGTGAGCGAGCACAACGGAAGAATCGACTGGCAGGCCGTAAAGCGGGCGGGTGTTGAGTTTGCGATCATTCGCTGCGGCTACGGCCAAGATCACGAGAGCCAGCATGATGATCGCTGGCTCGATAATGTTCGGGGAGCTACCGCCGCGGGCATTCCCTACGGCGTCTACCTGTACTCCTATGCTGATACGGTAGCGAAGGCGAAGGGGGAAGCGGGCCATATTATTCGCTTGCTGCGGGAGAGCAACTGCAAGCCCGAGTTCCCCATTTACTACGATTTGGAGGAGAGCTCGCTCGAATCTTCGAAGAAGGTGCCGTTGCTGGCGGAAATGGCCTTCACGTTCTGCTCGGAAGTGAGTCGCGCTGGTTACACGCCTGCTGTGTACGCCAATACGAACTGGTTCAACAATTATCTGACTGATCCCGTGTTCGACGCATGGGGGCGTTGGGTGGCCCAATACAACAGCGTCTGCACCTATAAGGGCACCTACCAGATGTGGCAATGCACGTCCGACGGCTATCTAGCCGGCCTCTCCGGAAACAACGGGCGAGTCGATCTCAATTACGAGTTGAACAACAGCTCGGGACATCTAGCGAGCAAGACCGGGCTGCAGATGATAAACGGAGACATGTATTATCTGGACGGCGCGGGCAACAAGAAGACTGGATGGCAGACGGTTGGGCGCAATACCTATTATTTCGGCAGCGACGGTATCATGTTCCGCGGCGAGCAGACCATCGATGGGAGAAAGCTGTCGTTCAATCAGGCGGGTACGCTCGAGGGGTATTGGGCGAAAACGGGGGACGCCTGGTACCTGCGCGACCAGAATGGCAGGAACAAGATCGGATGGCAGCACGTCAAGGGCTCTTGGTACTATCTCGATCCCGAATCCGCACGCATGAAAACCGGATGGCTGCAGCAGGGAGGCAATTGGTACTACCTGAACGGCTCCGGTGCCATGGCCACCGGATGGGTAAAAGTGGGCGGCAAGGACTACTACCTGCGTCCCTCTTCGGGCATTATGGTGACGGGCAAACAGACAATCGGTGGAAAAGTGTATACCTTCGACAGCTCGGGCGCGCTGGTCGTGAACACCACCCCTCGATGGGTGAAGAGCGGCGGTGCCTGGTACCTGCGCAGCCCTGAAGGTAAAAATCTTACTGGTTGGCAAAAAGTTTCCGGTACCTGGTATTACCTTAACGGATCCGGCGTCATGCAGACCGGCTGGCTCAAGTTGGGGAAGACCTGGTACTACCTCAAGGGCTCCGGCGCCATGGCGGAAGGATGGGCGAAGGTTCGCGGTTCTTGGTATTACCTGAACCCCGGCTCCGGCGCTATGGCCAAGGGATGGAAAAGCGTAGGAGGAACGTGGTACTACCTTAATGGGTCGGGCGCCATGAAAACAGGGTGGCTCAAGCTGGAGAAGACCTGGTACTACCTCAAGGGCTCCGGCGCCATGGCGGAGGGTTGGCAGAAGGTCTCCGGAGCTTGGTATTACCTCAATCCCGGTTCGGGTTCCATGAAGACGGGATGGCTCAAACTAGGGAAGACCTGGTATTACCTCAGCGGATCTGGCGCTATGAGGACCGGATGGCAGAAGATCGGCGGAACATGGTACTACTTCAGAGGCTCTGGGGCCATGGTGGCCGACGAGGCGATAACGATTGGGGGAAAGACTTATCGCTTCAGCGCGAGTGGTGCCTGGATATAGGAGAACGGGTCTTTTTGCCATCCCGTCAATATCGGGTCTTTAACGCATGACTTTCTGATGCTACTATTGTGCTTCAAAAGAAGGCTTCAAACGAACCAGAACCGTACGCATGGCCCTCTTCTGCGTATCTGCGCCGGCTATGCCTCTTTCCAGGAGGTGCTCTTTATGTCGAAATCGCATCGTTCAAAGTCAGTTGCAGCCGTATTGGCGGCGGTCTTGGCGTTGGGGATGGTGCCCTCTGCGGCGTTCGGTGTTCCTGCGGGCGCGGCTGCCGATGATGTTCCCGATAGCTGGCGCTATGACAAAGGCGAGTGGATTTTCGCGGAGCCAGAGCCACAGGGCGATGTCATGGTTTTGTCATATCAGGAAGGCTGGAACTGGCCGAAGATAGAGGGCGGCTATCAAAGCAACGACGGCAATGTGGTCAATGCTGTTAAGCGTGGCATGGACGTCAGCTATTGGCAAGGCCTTATCAACTGGGAACGAGCGAAGGCTGATGGCATCGATTTCGCGATCTTGCGTTGCGGCTACGTCAAAACCTTAGGGCGCCCTCAGGTTGATCAGCAATGGAAGAGAAACGCCCAGGAGTGCGAACGTCTCGGCATTCCCTACGGTGTCTATATCTACTCGTATGCCAAAACCGTTGAAGCCGCCAAGGCCGAGGCTGATCACGTCATCAACACGCTGAAGGGCTTCAGTCCGACCTATCCGGTTTATTTTGATCTGGAGGAGAAGAGCCTTGAAAGCACGAGCAATCGAATGCTGCTTGCCAACATGGCGAGTGCCTTCTGCGACAAGATCGCGGCAGCCGGCTATACTCCCGGAATCTACGCGAACACGAACTGGTGGAACAACTATTTGACTGACCCTGTTTTCGATCAGTGGGAGCGTTGGGTGGCTCAGTACAATAGTAAGTGCTCATATACGCGTGGGAGTTATCGTTTGTGGCAGTGCTCTGCGTCGGGGAAGGTCGATGGTATTGTCGGCAACGTTGATCTCGATCTTGAGTTCGACGGGGCCTTTGCAAGCAACCCCGTGAGAAAGACGTGGGTTAAGGTTGGCTCGAACTGGTATCTGCGCGATTCGGGTGGAAACAATCTGATTGGCTGGCAGGTGGTGAATGGGCAGCGCTACTACCTCGCTGCCAGTGGTGTTATGCAGACGGGTTGGGTGAGCTACGAGGGGTCTTGGTACTACCTGAGTGGCTCGGGCGCCATGAAAACCGGCTGGGCCCGAAGCGGAGGAAAATGGTACTACCTCGATCCGTCGTCGGGGAGGATGCTCACGGGCTGGCAGACGGTTGATGGCAAGCGATACTATCTTACGCCCGGCAACGGCGCGATGGTCACGGGCACGCAGACCATCGGCGGCGTGACGTACCGCTTCGACGATTCGGGCGCGCTTATCGAAGGGGGAGCGGGCAATGCGAATACGGGCGCGAGCGCTTCGGGCGTATCGGGCTGGGTGAGCTCGGGCGGCCATTGGTATCTCAAGGACTCGTCTGGCCGCAACCTTACGGGATGGCAAAAGGTGAGGGGAACTTGGTACTACATGGACGCCTCCGGCGTCATGCTCACCGGTTGGCAGAAGGTGGGCGGCACGTGGTACTACCTCAAGGGCTCGGGTGCGATGGCGACGGGTTGGCAGAAACTTGGCGGCACGTGGTACTACCTCAAGAGTTCCGGCGCCATGGCCAAGGGTTGGTATAAAGTGGGGGGCAAATGGTACTACTCCAACTCGTCAGGGGCCATGCAGGCCAACCGGTGGATCGGCAACTACTACGTAACGGGCTCCGGCGCCATGGCCACCAGCGCCTGGATCGGCCGCTACCACGTGAACGCCTCCGGTCTGTGGGATAAAACGCGCTGATAGCGCTTAACAACGGAATTGTTCAACGAAGAAGCGCCCCTCGTATTCGAGGGGCGCTTGCATTGCGGGGGAATGCTCGAGCAAGTGGACAGGACGTCCGTGCTTTCTACGCCTCCGCCTTCTTGGTGCCGAACAGCTCGCCCCAGTCGCAGGCGGCCAGAATCGTGCCGCAGAGGATGGCGATGCAGCAGACGATCTCCACCGGGCCGGGCACGGTGCCCAGAAGGATGAGCCCGAACAGCACCGCCCAGGCGGAGTACGAGATGTTCAGCGCCATGCCGCGGGCGGCGCCGATGACCGAGATGCCCTTGTAGTAGAACAGGTACGAGCACGTGCCGGCGAGCGCCGCCAGGGCCACTACCGCTGTGCCCGGATTCGGGATGGCGTTCCACGTGAAGGCCCAGGCGCCGAAGATGGGCAACACTACGATGAGGTACACGAGGGCCGACGTGGTTTCGCGGATCTGCAGGGCGGTCTCGTTGTCCACGGCGTCGTCGCGCATGCCCCAGGCGCACAGCACCGCCTCGCTGCCCCAGCCGAACACAGCGGCGAGAGCTCCCAGAAGTCCGATGATCGGGTCGCCCGTCACCGTGGTGTCGGCCGACAGGTAGCCCATGGCGATGATGCCCGCCAGCGCCACGATGAGGGCCACCACGCGGCCCGGGGTGATCTTCTCCTTCAAAAGAAGCACGGCCATAAGGGTGCCGAAGGCCGGATAGAACGACGAGATGATGGCCGTGTAGCCGGCGCCGATGTTGTTGATGGCGATGACGTAGCCGGTCATGCCGATGGGGCCGCCCAAAAGCGCGCCCAGGATGACCACCTTGCCGCTGCGCGTCTTCAGCGCCGCCAGCGTGTCCTTCAGGCGGCCGCGCACGCCCATGTACAAAAGCAGCCACAGCGCGCAGCACACGTCGTGCAGCGCCGAGCTGACGATGGCGCCGAGCGCCAAGGCCTCGGCCGTGCCGATGAACGGCACCATGGTGAGGGCGATGCCCAGAATCACCGTGTCCAAGCCCCAGAGGCACCCGCTGAAAAGTCCGTACTTCATGATGAGCTATCCTTCCGTGTAGAAACTCTCGTCGTACCAACGCAGTACTTTGGCCAGATACTTCTTCGCGTAGTTGTAGTAGATGTAGAGCCACTCGCCCACGAAGTCGCCCTCCGCCTCCTTCACGAGGCTCCAAACGTACCAGCACCACCCGGCCAGGGCCACGTAGGCGAAGTTGTGGCGCACCTCCTCGAAGGTGGGCTTGCGGTCGAAGTAGTGCTCCAGCGCCCGCAGCGCTTCCTCGTCGGAGCATTCGCAGCACACGACATAGGTGCCGAAGTCGTTGGCGTAGTCGCCCATGCCGGCGTACTCCCAGTCGATGAGGTAGAGGTGGTCGTCGCCGTCGATGAGGAAGTTCAAATAGAAGAAGTCGTTGTGGGTCAGGCACACGGGCGCCCCATCGGCTTCGGCATACTCCTTCACGCGGCGGGCCATGGCGGCCATCTCATGGTAGCCGGGCACATCGATGGGCCCCTTCTCGCGCAGCAGCGCCTCGTAGTGACAGCCTTCCTCATAGAAATCGAAGCGGTTGTCGACGCTGGCGCCTGACTCGTGGATGAGGCGCGCCATCTTCATCGCTCGAGCCACCTCTGCATCGCTGCGCGGATCGAGGTTGCGGGCGTTGGAAACGAACCGCGAGATCTTCCAACCGCGGGGATCCTCGTGGACGAAGGTGTCGTCGAGTCCCAGCTCGTGGGCGATTTTCTGCGCCGCGCTCTCGCTTGTGCGGTCGATCATGGCCTCGGTGCCGATGCCGGGGTGGCGGTAGACGTACTCGCCGTCGGCGGTGGCGAAGTGACAGGAGAGGTTCGTGAGCCCCTGCTTCAGTGGGTACACATCGTGGATGGCGCTTTTCTCGCAGCCGAGCACGGCTACGATGTTGTCGAAGACCTCGGAGTCGAGGTTCTCCAGGAACAGGGGATCGAACTGGCGAACCTCGTCCAGGCTGTCGAACTCGAAGATGGTGCCAGCGGGGTAGCGGCGGGCGACCATGTCGAGCTTCTTGATGTTGTCCAGGTAGATGTGCTCCCACAGCTTGTCCGCCGTGGCCGGGTTGTCGTAGACGGCGTCCAGTAGGGGGACGTAGGTTTCGGAGAAGGCGCGGTCGAAGTAGACCTGGCCGATCATGTACCATGCGTCCGCACCTCCGATGGTCACGCCGGTGATGCGGTCGTGAGCGCCGGTCTGGACGCACCACTCAGGTGTGGGGCCTTCGGCGTATTCCACGGCGTAGTAGGCCTTCCACACGTAGGGCTCGAAGGGGTTCTCCGTGAAGTAGTCGTCCGAGGAGCAGATATAGGTGTTGCCGAGGCGATCTTCCACGCGCTTGATGGAGGAACTGTTGTTGCGCGAGGCGTAGTCGGGATTCACAACGATGGAGACACCGAACTTGTCCTCGAGATAGAAGAAGTACTCCTTCTTGTAGCCGACGACCACGGTGATGTCGGTGATGCCCGCAGCCAGCAGCTGCTCGATCTGGCGTTCGATGAGCACTTCGCCGCGCACCTTCAGCAGGCCTTTGGGCTTCTCGTAGGAGATGGGAGCGAACCGGGACGAGAGGCCCGCGGCCAGGATGATCGCGTTCTCCACGCGATAGGGCTCGAGCGCTGCCGCGCCTGCTTCCGTGGGCTCCCCGTCCGCAATGAGACCGGCCGCGGAGAGCGATTTCGCTGCGCTGTTCACGCTGCCGAGCGAGAGTCCCGTGGCTTCCACGATCTTGCGTTGGGCGCAGCCCGGGTGCAGGACGATTTCCCGCAATACCAGAAATTCGTTCTTGCTGAGCGACAAGATGTGACCTCGATTCTTCGAATACGATGCTGGACGCATCATAGAGCAATTTTGGATCAAAGTGTTCAATATCTCTAAAGTAATCTGAAAATTGAACATTTTCGGGAACGAATGGACTGCAATGGTTGCTTTTCGAAGAAGAGGAGCTTTGACGACTGCAAAATACAAGACCATGTCGCATCGGACAAGCGCTTGCACTGGCTTTCGATTGGGGCGTTCCCAAAGAACTGTATCGCCAAGGCGCGACTTCTCTTTCGTGCTTGAGCTCACGCGAGAGCGCGCTGCTACCGATAATCGCCCAAGCGAAGACAGCTTGTGAGAACTGGGCCCAGTAAACCGGAGGCAGCCTATCGTCGTCGTTGCGGGCGCGAGGATTCTGGACAGCGCTCTCCTTTTCGGTGCGCTCTATCGGGAGCTTTTCAGATCCGCTAACCAGCGATTCCCCTTTTCCAGCGGTTGAGTTAACTTTTCCGAGACCCACCCCATCACGGGTCTTTCCAGAAGTCGAATTCTTGCGAGGTCAATGGTCGCGCCCATGGCGTATGCCGCGACACCCGACAGTACGCCCACGGCCAGGATCGCCGCCGGGCCCAGGGCGTACGCCCATGCCAGATGCGGCCACAGCCAGGCGCGCATGATGGGGTTGTCGTGGATGAGGTAGACGCCGAGTGCTCCTTTCGCAGCGGTGTTCACCCAGCGGATGGGCGGCATTTTCCACTCGGCAAACAGGCTGAAAAGGCCCAGCG
>OGCN01003812.1_pt1 | contig 13951 bp, 10 predicted proteins | sample 1570181 | NCBI WGS metagenome assembly OGCN01 (sample SAMEA4370584, study PRJEB24528) | human gut metagenome | reverse complement strand
CCGCGATGTTCTCGGGGTTGCCGGCGTAGGTCAGCTTGTCCAGGACGGTCACGTGGACGCCCGGGTGGTTCTTCACCACGTAGTGCACGAAGTTGCTGCCGATGAAGCCGCAACCGCCCGTGACGATGATGTTCTTAGGTTCAAAAATCTCAGACATGAAAATCCAATCTGAAGCAAGTACAGCTTCTTTAGTATGCCGCAGGAAGTGACGCCGCGACACTATTCAACAAAACTATCGGACATTTCGGCATGCGATAAGAGCCATGACCTTCGCAGAATTACTTCCCCTACAAAACGCCTCCGGAATGCAGTCTTTGTCGTACCGGAAGACCGAATTCCCAGTTTTATCGCGTAAGTACTTATAGAAGAAGTCTTCCCAGCTTTTAAACTTCTCACTGTTTACAAAGGCTTCTGGGGTTTCCAAAACCGCCTTAACATCTAACCCTGAAATTACGCCAGGGCTCAGCAGAAGCCACTCGAATGACTCGGGAAGACAAACCGTAACAGTATCGCGATGAATGTCTTGCAGCTTAAGGACGCGGTCCGCATAGCACCCAAATGCCGCTCCGTCCGCGACAACAAACACGCGATCGTCGAAATGCTGATCCAACCAGCCCAAAATCGCGCTGTTCGTCATGGCCGAAGCACAGGTAAGCTCACTATCAGCGAAATGCCGTTCAAAGAACTGGAAACCAGACTTACTGTCCTCGCATAGAAGGATAGAAAAGTCCTGTTTTGGCGCCGATCGGGAAATAGCATAACGATGATTTCCGCGATCTTGATAAACAGGGACGAAGGAATGGTATTTTCCGCTCGTCTTAATCTTGTAAATCTCATCCACGCTATACGGAAGATTGGGGAAATCAGCCCTTGAGATCAGCACGAAATAATTCGAGGAATACAGCACATGATGGGCAAACTCATCAGAATGGATCTCTTTTAAGCCCTCATCGACAAATACAATCGAGTCATGAACGGACGAAAGCTGGTTTCGCCAATCATAATCGGTCAGGGCGACACAGGGACAATCGCATTGCAAGGAGACACCCGACTGCTCGCCCGTTCGCATGTAGTCTGCGACCATGTCAAACAGTGTCGTCTTACCCGTGCCACTATCGCCACGCACAATAGTGATGTTCCGCTTGATGGTAAATGTGTACTTAGTTCCCCTGCGGCGGGAAATCTTAACGAGATGCGAACCGTTCATAAGCAGTACCTACAGATACGGGATCGACTCGTGAATCAATTCGGCCATGTTGTGAACGATTCGGCCGCTATTCACGACTTTAATTTTAAAATCCTCGCGACCAAAGTCCATCACATGATAGAGATTCACAACGAGCTTGCGGTCTTTCGCCATGTCAAGAATCCACTTGGCACAGTTGTCACCACAGGTAGAGGCGTTAAAAATATGCTTACGATCAAATCTCATAAGCAGCAGCGTTTTCACGCCACCAGAAAGCTGGAGTGGGGAGATGGATCCAAGCACGGGGCTTTCGATGACGTTTTCGGAGACAACATCCGATCGATCGACATCTTTAATTATCGAGACTGCATAGGGATCCGTAATCCAAGTAGACCGGTAAGAGTTTTTGAAATATGTCGCTGTGTTGTAAATCGCTTCTGGCATATCGCCAAAGTAGACGCTTAACACATCCACTCCCAATCATATTATCTTTATGGTCAACGTAATCATAACGAAAGGGGCCACCAGATAAACGGTGACCCCTAAAAGAAAACAAGCTGGCGCTAGTACTCGCGCGGGCTGTTGACGATCTCGCCGGCGGCGACCTTCTTCAGGTGCTGCCCGTAGACCGACTTGCCGTAGGCCTTGGCGGCCTCCTCCAGCTCCGCGGTGGTGATCCAGCCGTTCTCCCAGGCGATCTCCTCGGGCACGGACACGGGAAGGTCCTGGGAGTGCTCCACGGCGCGGACGAACTCCGCGGCCTCGTGCAGGCTCTCCATGGTGCCGGTGTCCAGCCACGCGTAGCCGCGGCCCAGGGTCACGACCGACAGCGTCCCCTCCTCCAGGTACATCTGGTTGAGCGTGGTGATCTCCAGCTCGCCTCGAGCCGACGGCTTGACCTCGTGGGCCTTGGCGGCGACGTCGCCCGGGTAGAAGTACAGGCCGGTGACGGCGTAGGAGCTCTTGGGCTCCGCGGGCTTCTCCTCGATGGAGACGGCCCTCCCCTGCGCATCGAACTCCACGACGCCGAAGCGCTCGGGGTCGTCGACATGATAGCCGAAGACCGTGGCGCGGCCCGACTCGGCGTTCTGGACGGCGCGCGTCAGGTGGCGCGACAGGCCGTTGCCGTAGAAGATGTTGTCGCCGAGCACCAGGGCGCACGGCTCGCCGGCGATGAAGTCCTCGCCGATGGTGAAGGCCTGCGCCAGGCCGTCCGGCGAGGGCTGCTCGGCGTACGAAAGGTTCACGCCGTAGCGCGAGCCGTCCCCGAGCAGGCGCTCGAAGTTGGGCAGGTCGGTCGGCGTGGAGATGACCAGGATGTCGCGGATGCCCGCCAGCATGAGGGTGGACAGCGGGTAGTAGATCATGGGCTTGTCGTAGACCGGCAGCAGCTGCTTGGAGGTCACGAGCGTGAGCGGGTACAGGCGCGTGCCGGACCCGCCGGCGAGGATAATGCCTTTCATGATAACTGCCTCTCATTACTGAAAATTCATTCGGGTTTTATACCCGACTATTAACAATACTAATTGCAATAACATACTTACGATGATGGCAAATCAAATAAACTGCAATCCATGAACTAGGGCAATGTCCAATATTGTCTACGACTCATAATGGAGTGATACGGGTCACCCTTGGCAAAATAATCTGCCCACTCGTATCGCAAATGTCCTTGCTCAGAAATAAAACGCTGAACATTTTCTCCAGTATCATCATACCCTCTAGTCACAGACTCATAGTGATAGAGAACCGCTTCAGGATCATAAACGTTCAAATAGCCTGCTTTCCGCAAGCGTAAGCAAAAATCAACATCGTTATACGCAACAGCATAGCTTTCATTAAGCCCATTGACTTCGTTATAAATATCACGAGAAACCATTAAGCAAGCGGCAGTAACACAAGTTAAATCCTGCGCTCTGTCAATGCGCCCAAAATAGCCGCCATCTTCACTATCGTAATGAGCAAAGACATGCATTGGTCCCGCGCAATCGTCCAAGCTAAGCGCAGGCGCCATCATTACTCCAGCATGTTGGATAGTATCGTCAGGGAAGAGCAACTTTGCACCGACAGCGCCGACATCCTCCCTCTGACAATAAGAGAGCATTGATTCAAGCCACCCGGGCTCAATTACCTCGACATCATTATTCAGCAGGAGAATATAGTCGCCATTGCAATATTCCACTCCATAATTATTAATTGCAGAGTAGTTAAATTCCTTGTCCCATACGACAACTCGTACGTTGGGATGTGCCCTCTGAACATCCTGGTAATACTCGAATATCTCAGCAGAAGAGCTATTGTTTTCCACTATCGCAATTTCAAAATTACTATACGTAGTTTTTTCAAAGATCGAATCAAGGCACCTACGAAGAACAGAGAGATTATCTTTATTCGGAATAACGATGCTAATTAACGGATTACCGTTAATCTTGTACTGGACCTTATAAACAAACGGCACGCCCGTAGATAAGGCCAAAGAACCATCAAAGCCACTTCGATTCAAGTGTTCTTGCAGAGCTTTTCGCCCTGCTTCTTCTGCGTAAGTTTTATTAGAAGCATCACCGGCAGTCGACGTCTCGCTCATGCGCCAGTGATACAGGACATCCCTAACATGATAGAAATTACTGGTACGCTCAGTTAAGCGCAAAAGGAAATCATAGTCCTGAGCACCGTCGAACTCTTTACGGAGAGGAAGATCGGCAACAAGAGAAGACCGAACACATAAGAGATGCGTAATATAGTTGTGGCACCGGAGCAAATCAATATTGAAATCAGATTTAAAATGAGGATTAACATAATTGCCGTCAAGATCCAGAAGATCCTCATCGCTGTACAGAACATCTATTGAAGAATCGCGAGTGATAGCGTCCGCGTACTTCAAAAGCGCCATACGGTCAATTACGTCATCATGGTCTGCGAAGACGATAAAATCTCCGACAGCTGCCCTAATGCCAACATTAGTGTTCTCCGAAATGCCTTTATTATCATCAATGTCAAGAATTCTAACGCGAGCATCCTGAATGCCATGCAAAGCATTAGCAAGCTGCAAGTTATTGGGCGTTGAATTGACCAAGATCAGTTCCCAGTCTTGATATAGCTGGGCCGAAACGGAACTAACAAGATCATTTAAAAAGGCGACTGGCGTATTGTAAAGTGGAACGACGATGCTGAATTTAGGTCCGTCATTTCTTATAAAAGAAGAAACGCCGAAACTATCCACCAAACGCTGCCTTCCACGGGCACCGAGAGAATAAATGTCATCAGCAGCGCCCCTATAGGCATAAACCCTAATGGAATTTTGATAAAACTCTAGCGATGCTTTATCAAGGCACAAAAAACCAGCCCGAGATCCTTTATGACCAGAAACCACAAGACAATAAGTTTTTCCATCTCTAGGGAGACGGAGTGTGAAAGATGATTCCTTTCGCGTTAAGCCGTATTTCGACGTCCTAGAAGAACGCCCGAAATAAATACTGGGCTCCTCAACGACATTGCCGCTTTCATCGAGAAGTCTAAAATCAAGTTTTTCTTCAAAATCCGGAGAGCAAGCGACTCCCTTAATCACATATTGATTTTTTTTATCTGCAATTGTAAGCAACTCCGGTTTAACGTGGATTTGATTAGTGAATTGATAGTTATCGGTATCACGTATTGCATTGGTCTTATCAAAATCAAGTTTATAATTTAGACGTGAAAGCCATTTTATAGAAGTCCTTGAAATAGACTTCTTAAGTCTAAATACCGATGAATCAGAGACAACTTTCGCGATGACGGTAACCGACTGAGTATCGAGCAACGGAGTAGCCAAAATATAATGATGCTCGCAGTTAGCATCTTCAACTCGGTAAGATTCAATCGGAAGATCGACGTTTAGCTCCGATACGGCAACAAAACCAACTGAAGACTGAGAGGATACGCCATCAAGATAGCATTCAATATAGGCGACACCCTTACCACGGCACACCTTTCCAAGCCTAAGACCCAAGAGAGCTCCTTAAATACAGATAGCTTTACTAAATGAATTATAAATAGTTGAATAAACTCATAATTAACGCCTATTAAACTTCCCGAAAACAACAGTACGTATAGCTCAATAATTCCCAGAAGTTATTACGGCAAATTAAATCGCGACTTAGAGGATAGGGGCTATCCTCTAAGTCGCTGAAAAAACGAATAATAATTAGAGCGTAGCAATGGACACCAAGCGCACAATATACAAAATGCCGGTCAGAACTTCCACCTGAAACAACTTATGAATAAAGGAGCCCTTGAATTCAATACAGGGAAAACGAAGAGCTGAGAGAACAAATGGGACAATCGGCAAGAAGTAACGTCCCTGAACGCCCATAACAACATTTTCAGTATCAAAAGTGCAGCATAGCCACATCGAAAGAATTGCTCCAAATGCCGAGATGAGTGAGGCAACGATAAAACAGCACCTTACGGGGAGGTTAAGTTCGGGGAAATCATTCTCGTCTTTAATGCAGCAAAAATAGGCAAGGAACAGATATACGACCATTAAATAAATCGGCATCGCTAGATTGGTCTGCAGCCAACCCAGCTCATAGCCAAACATCGTTTCCCAGTAATAATCTAGGCTATTAACCAAAGTTCGTATAAGTGTAACGAAAGAAGTAAACGGATGGCTCAAGATCCCAGCCATGGAATAGAAATGACCAACTTCAGCTCCTCGTACATCAAATGTAGCAGAAGCAGATGCGAAAGAAGCAATAGAGGAAAGGCTGAAAATACCGATAGAAACAAAGGGTAATAACAGAATCAGCACCTTTGAGATAAACGCTGTTCGTCTATCAGAGAATTTCTTATTCGGTATAAATATAAATAGAAATAAGACAGTGCAATAAATGGATTTACAGGGCGCAAAGAAAAACGCTAAGATCGCAAATCCAATAACACCCTTATATGTAATCTCATTCTCTCCACACGCGAAAGCGCGCATAAGCAGCGAAAACACAAGCAAGGATAAGCCAATGATTCCTGCATCATAAGAATAGGAAGAGGCAAGGTGCAACGTCATTGGAAGAAAAGCAATGAACAAAATGATATGTTTGAAATAAGGAGTCAGCTTATATGAGACAACCACAAGAGCGAAGAAGGCAAAAGCAGAAAACAACCGACCAAGATAGAAGGTCGGAACTGCATCAAAGTTGAAAGCGATACCCGCAGCAAGCCCTAACATCGAGGGAATTTTGCAAATAAAATTACAATTGCCAATTGTAAACTCATAACCACCAACAATCTTCTCAGCTGACCCATTAGCCAAAAGACCAAAACACGAAGCCAAGCTGCTATAAGAATGATTGCCAATATTCTTAGAAGACTCCCCGAATAAATCAATTAAATCATGATCAATGGCCCTGATGGGAAATTCTCCCCCAGCAAAGGATGCCTTTCCCTTAAAACAGTCTAGCAACCAATAAGACGAGAGATAGTGATACACCTCATCGGGAACGCCGAAGGGAGGAAAGAAGACAGCGAAAAATATAAGAGCAAGCGCTAAAGAGCCAAAAATATATGGCGTCTTGTAACGGAAATCGGATTTAACACAAAACAGATAATAAGTTAGAACGCTATAAATAACAGAAATAGCGCCAATCAATAACGTGATTTTACGTGGATTACTATAAAAATAAAAAAAGCAGTAGAGAGAGAAAAACACCCCAAGCAGCACCAGAGAGAGGTATTTTTGGCTTTCACACCTGATCGCCTTCAAAATAGCAGCCTTTCACCTTATTGATCGCTTTTATCCTGTCCAAGGGCTATCGATTGAACAAGAGAGTTAAGACGCTCTTCCTGTTTTGCCAAGCGAAGCGAATTAGAAAAATCACGAAGCACTAGAACGAAAATAACAAATAGAAAAACAAAATTCGATGCACTCATAAATCCAAAACACCGAGAAATAAACTCAGTAAAGTCGGGAAATATGGCCATTAAAACAAAGCACAGACAGAAAACTAACCAAAAAAAGCAGTCAAGTGCCTGCATCTGTGACCTTCTAAGCTTTGAAACAATAAACAGAAGAACAAGGACTGCGAAGAAAATCAAAAAGATACGAAGCGTTACGGACATAAATATCACCTGAACCTCTGCACAAATAAAAGTGAGACGACTACCCTTACCATATACTGCACCGATTTGACGGGATTAAGATAGCTCTCACCGCCCTGGCGCTCACGCATGGACACCTGAATCTCAGAGACTGAATAACCGCGCTTAATAAGCAATGCGATTGTTTCTGGTTCCGGATTTAAGCTCTTATCAGAACAAAACTCCTCTAGAACAGGCTTGGAAAACAACCTGAAACCCGATGTTGGATCAGTAATACGCTGTCCACACATCAGTTTAATGAGAAATGAAATTAGTCTCGATCCAGCCATACGCATCGAGGTATCTTTTTTTTCAGTTATAAATCTCGAACCAATAACGATATCGCTATTAGTTTTATGGGCTTCATCAACCAGAACGGAAAGATACTCAGGTCTATGCTGACCATCTGCATCAAATTGAATTAAATAGTCATAACCGTTATCAACGGCATATCGAACTGCAGTCTGAAATCCGACGGTAAGTCCGCAGTTAATTGGCATAGTAATAACTTTGCAATTTAATCTTTTTAAGATGGATCCGGTATCGTCAGTCGAACCATCATTAATGACAACAAAGTCGTACTGAGGCGCTTTCGAACGCAATTCGGCAATTGTGCCTTCAATACACTCCTCTTCGTTATAAGCGGGAATTGCAATAAGAACCTTGCAACCAATAGAAGCCATCATCATTCCTTAAATGAAACTAATCAAAGCCAAACATATTGTAGAAAGTCGTCAGAAACTAATATCCTATAAAGGATGCGGTCCTTCATATCCATAATAATTGAATATTGAACACCCACCCTTAGCGATTCACATTCATGGCGTTTTCCGCCTGCTGTGCGGTTTTCGAGAATGAGAAATCGCTAACAGCTCGCTCCCAAATATTTTTGGACTGGATTTGGAGCAGTTTACGATTTGAATCTAAATATTTAAGACGCTCTACTATCTCATCAGCATCTCCAGATTCCATTATTGATCCGTAACTATCATTCAAAATAAGCTCAGATGCGCCACCAACATCTGTTGTCAAAGAGGGACATCCGCATGCAGACGCCTCAAGAAGTGTAGTGCAAAAACCCTCAGACCGAGACGGCAAGCAAAGCAAATCAGAGTCCAAGAAAAGTGCGGCCATGTCATTTCGATCCAGCCTACCGACATAAATGAAATTAGAAGAGCGAGCCTTCTCGACTTCGGCTTTCATCGGACCATCACCCGCAACAATAAAAACAACATTACGCCCAATGAGTTCTTGATTTGAAGAAGCTTCAATAATCTGAGCGATGCCCTTTTCTGGAATTAAACGACCTGCAACAGCAACTAAAAGACAATCAGGCGTCAATTGAAATTCTTCTCTAAAATTTCTGTCGGAGCTTGAAGATGAAAATGCAGTCGCATCAATTGAATTTGAGATAACGCCTTTGGCTTCAATATTAAAATTGCGAAGCCATTCACAGCTTTTTTCCGAGATTCCATAGTAATCAGGAGAAAACTTCTTACCGATAAATGTAATAAGGTGTTCGTAGGCTTTAGCGGCCAAATTTAATATAGGACTACCAAAGCTCAGATAGGCAGACCCGTGATCAAGCACAACAGGCTTAATCCTCCTAGACTTGGAATATATTAAGCCAACAATGGACAGGAAGTAAAAGCGTGTATTGATTAGAACGCCATCAATCTCGGTATTGTCCAGCTTTTCCTTAAGTAGGCTATGGGACTTAATAAATGAATTTAAACAAAACCTTCCGCCCAAAAAGGATATACAAGGGAGTCGAACTACAGTGACGCCGTGTTCATCGACGCTCGAATCCGAAAGACCAGGCAATTTGTTAGTCACAATTAAAACCTTATTACCCTCAGCGCATAATTCATGCGCGAGGTTTTCAGTAAATATCTCCACTCCTCCCAAGTGAGGGAGGTAACAGGCGCTAAAAATCAAATAATTACTGTGCACTTACTTTACTTCTCCGTTGTTATCGAATTCCCGCTAGTCGTCTTATCGTATTTGCAAGAGATATACAAAGCGCAATTGACCCGATGATAAAGGAAATGATTATTGCTAGACTTACGCCATTGGGTCCATATAAAGATACAAACCAAATGGTAAGTGGACCAACAATCAGCAAAGGAATCAAATTACAAATCAGACTTGCCTTCATATTCCTAAATACAATCGACAAGTCAGTCAAATAACCAATCAGAGCAGTGGATACAGCGCTCACCAGAGCTAAATACAGCAAGTCTGTATAGCTGCTAATTGAAGAACCAAACACCGTACACAGAAACCAATCTCCTAATAGGTAGGAGAAAACAAGGCTTGCTCCAGTAATGAATAGGAAACAGGCAACACTTGCTACAAAAGAATTCCGTATCTTTTTAAAATCACCGTTATGCAGAAATGCCGCATAATCACCCAAGAGAGGAGCGTAAACAAATGAAGCTCCCGCTTGTACGATGACGGCTGGGGTGCAAACAGACGCATAGATTCCCAAAATTTCAGATCCAGACATATAGTCGAGCAATTGCCTAGACACTGTCGTTACCGCAGAACAACAAACAACACCAATGGCCGATGGCAAGCACTCAACAAATAGGCTACGCCAACGAGAGGCAGAAATAGCAAAATGAAATTCGCCGGCATTGCAAACGGAAAAGGCACCGTACCAATCCAACAGCAGAATTGGGACATTAACAATAATCATAAATAGAAATGACGCATTTAGGCTCTTCAAAACGACAAAGCTGAGAACAAATGCGAGGAGCGATACAACACCGCGCACAAACATCGAAATTCCACAGAGATCCATTCTGCGGGATTTTTGATCAATCCCGTGCAGTACATCAATAAATACTTCGAATGATTTATATACACAGTAGAGAAAAACCGAGAAAGCTGTAGAAAGGTTACATGTAAAGACAGCATATAAGAGAACGAGAGTTAGTCCCATTGCCATAGAAATCAATCTAAAGCAGATGTATTCAGAAGCCGAATACTCGCAAGTCAAATCTGATACTTGATAAGAACGAATTTTAAACAAGCCAACTTGAGCATATATATTTGCAATGGACATGCAGATCGCCAATACGCCAGCATCGCTATATCCATTCGATAGCCTTGCGGCAAATACGGTAATCAGCCACTGACATCCAAGAAACACTAAGGAGCCTAAAGCGTTCCACATAATGTTTTCGCGTGTCGTAAGATCTTTTGTTTTGAAATTATTGAAAAGCATCGACATCTATAAGAACAGCCATTTCTTCTGAAAAAACGCAGGAGCGTACGAGCAGTATCGAAAATACGAATGCACGCACGCTCACATGTCTATTTGATCAGGACGACAGATTGCCTGACCTCTCCCTTATTAGCGTTATTAAAACATGGACCAATTAGATTGCCGGGCAATATCTGATGCCACATCTTGTTCTCATAAGGAGTATCACCCCAGAAAAAGCCAATATGGCAATCAATCGAACCATCCGTCTTAAAGAAAATGATGTCCCCCTTTTGAGCATATCCGCTATTAAGCATATCTTGGACAGTTCGGAACTCATACATTTTACAACCGGAATCGCAGGCATATCCATACCATCGCCAAGCGTTAATGTAGCCGCCACCGCCAGGGCCACCAGCCCATGGAGAATGGGAATTATTCCATCCTATCGCAGAGACATTTCCACCGACAGCAGAGTAAGCATGAGCAACGAAGCCCGTGCAATTCATGCCAGTAAAACCATCCCATCTTGGACTTCCATTGGGGTAAAGACAGGTATCGTATGAAAAGCCGCTCGAATACCTGGTCCCCAAATAATACGAGTCATATTGATGAGACATGAGCCACGTTACTAAACTAATCCTGCTGACACCAAGCACAGTGGAGCTGCCGATAGGATTGTAGTAAATCGTGGTCGATTTAGTGTGTAGCGAACCATCTGGAAAAGTCACATCACAGTACAAATCATAATAACCTGGATTCAACCCAAGTTCAGACGGATTGAAATGCGCATTATTTTCGGTAGAGCCGTTCTTCAGTACTCCCCAGCTGCTCCAATCAGGTTTTGCCCAAACGAATTTAAATTGAAATTGTCCGGATTTCTCCGCATCAAGGGTTCCCAGGTCTGCACGTACATCCCATGAAAGATTGCCGTCAGTCGAAACTGCAGCGACCCCAGAAAAGCCCCAAACACCAATATGCACGCTACGGGAAGTCACCTTTCCGTCTGATCCACTCACATCGCAATATAAGTCATATTCACCAGGGCTATCGGGGGTCCACGAAAGAACTGGGTTTGCCCCGCTCTGAGCTACGCCCCATTTTGACCAGTTATTCTTACTCCAAACAAACTTATACGATAGAAAACCTGTGACTCCGTCACAGGTTGCTTGGATCGACACCTCATCGCCAGGCTTAACCAGGGAATCAGAAGTGGACAGCGAAGTATAAGTCCATTGTTCGGGCGCGAAATGACAGTTAGCGCTACAGGTAAGAGTTTGCCCAGTATTCGTATCAACCACATCAACATAGATGGATAAATCACCCGTATACTTCACGGACCAGTCTAAAGAGGACTTACCTTCACCTGAATCAATAACACCCCATTCCTTCCAAGAATTTTTCATCCATACATATTTATAAAAGATTCCTTGGTTATTACGAATGTTGAGGTTTGGTGTAATCACAACCGAATCACCAGCAGTTGCTACGCCATTAGGTGACTCAATGGATATCGAGTTGAAATTTTCCAGGTTATTCTCTACGTGCACCGGGAACTTGCGGGTGGTCACCCTTCCGGTCGAGTCGACGACGTCAACCCAGATATTCACGTCGCCGGCGACCTCGGGGACCCAGGAGCACGAGGCGGACGAATCGCTCTTGCGGATCGTGCCCCAGCGAGCCCAGCCGCCCTGCTCCCAGACGAACTTGTAGCCGAGGGAGCCGGAATTGCCGGATACGGACAGGCCGAGCTTGCACTCATCGCCGAGGAGGGGCGCGCCGCCGTCGGACGCCTCGGCGGAGAGGCCGTCGAGGGAGAAGTCCTCAGCTATATTGACCGGCAGCGTCTCGGTGGCAGACAAGCCGCCAACCGTGACATCGACATAGATTTCGTACTTGCCCGAAGAAGACGGCTTCCAGGTGCAGGACGTCGCGGCTGAGGCAGCCTGCGCCGTCCCCCACTTGGACCAGGAATCCTTCTGCCAGACAAATTTGATCTGCGCCCCCGGCGCTGCGGCGGCATGGATACCAACGCTCATGCCGGGCGCCCACTCCAAGTCCGTCCCCCCATCGACCGAGACGCGGCAGGCGTCCACGTGCACCGGGAACTTGCGGGTGGTCACCCTTCCGGTCGAGTCGACGACGTCAACCCAGATATTCACGTCGCCGGCGACCTCGGGGACCCAGGAGCACGAGGCGGACGAATCGCTCTTGCGGATCGTGCCCCAGCGAGCCCAGCCGCCCTGCTCCCAGACGAACTTGTAGCCGAGGGAGCCGGAATTGCCGGATACGGACAGGCCGAGCTTGCACTCATCGCCGAGGAGGGGCGCGCCGCCGTCGGACGCCTCGGCGGAGAGGCCGTCGAGGGAGAAGTCCTCAGCTGGTTCCAGGACCTCTTTTGTTAGCTCTTCGTTCAAAGGCGAAGAATCGCAGTCAGCCGCAAACGAATAAGATGCCGTGAATGGCAAAACCAACAAAGATAAAAATAGAGCAGCAACGAACTTTCGATATACGACCTTCATCAATATCCTCCGCCTTTACCAAGATCACCCGATTAGCAGCATCATATAAATCGAAATTAAAGAAATGGCTGCAGCCTAAATCAAACGATCAATGAGTTTTGCAATTCTCTGGCCATAACCGTCACCAGGAACAGCCCACAGTCCATTAAGATCTTCCAAGCACGGCGAAACCCCAAGAAGCCCCCTGTCGACAAGAACCTGATAACGAGGATCAACACACGTGTTAGTCAGCGATACGGTGGTCGCATAGCCCTTTAAATGTTGCGTTTGAGCAAGAAGCCCCTGATAAACGTTTTCAAAGCTTGCGCCCTTGACCTGTGAGCCGGTAGCTCCTAAGCCGGCAAAATTGCATTGATCAACAGAGACCGAGCCTCCAAACTGAAGCCAGCCGGTCTCCAACATAGCTTGGGCAAACACGACCTCAGGTCGGACTCCCTCCGAAGAAGCTGCGCTGACAACCTGATCGCAAAACTCGGAAATATTCGAAGCACCTTTTTGTGAATAGACCTGCGATGGATATACGTGTCCCGTGGAAGTAAACAGTTTAGCCATCGACTCAGCAGATACGACCGATTTCCCCATAATCGGAGTGCCTTCCACCGTGACCTTGCGGGTCATGTGCTTCTGGCCGGAGCCGTCGATCACGTCGAGGTAGACGGTGTAGTCGCCCGGCTCGGTCGGGGTCCACTCGCAGGAGGAAGACGCGGAGGGCTGCTGGGCGACGCCCCACTTGGCCCAGCCGTCCTTCTCCCAGACGAACTTGTACTTGAGGCCGGAGGCGTCGCCGGACACCTTGGCCTGGAGCTTGACCGGCTTGCCGCAGCGGGCGTCGCCCGAGACGTCGAGCGACTCGGGGGTGTAGCGCTCGGCCACCGTGACCTTGCGGGTCATGTGCTTCTGGCCGGAGCCGTCGATCACGTCGAG
>OGCN01003806.1_pt1 | contig 13980 bp, 18 predicted proteins | sample 1570181 | NCBI WGS metagenome assembly OGCN01 (sample SAMEA4370584, study PRJEB24528) | human gut metagenome | reverse complement strand
CGCAGCGAAGCGCCGGATTATTACGCCGCGGACGGATTTTTCATCCTCCGCAGCGTGCGCAGCATCATGTAACCCGAGACGGCCGTGAGCGCCAGCGCCGCGATATAGATCAGGACGTAGAGCGTGCGGCTCTCCACCATTTCGATCAGCAGGGCGTTTCCGTGCCCGGTGGCCATCGCCAGGTAGGCCACGGCGTTGTTCAGGGCGTGGAGGATCATCACCGACCACATCGAATCGGTCGCCAGATAGACGAAGCCGAGGATCAGTCCGATGACCGAAGCGCCGATGACCTGCGCCGGCTGTCCGTGAAGCACCCCGAAGAAGAGCGACGACACGAGCCACGCCGTGACCACGCCGTAACGGGCGCGCAGCGAACCGAGCACCACGCCGCGGCAGATCAGCTCCTCGAACACCGGAGCGAAGAGGACCAGCGAAAGGATGGTCCAGAAACCTCGCCCCACGTCGAGCGAGAGTTCGGGCAGCAGGCGCAGCAGGGGTTCGAGCACCACGCCGACGGCGAAGATCAGCACGAAGGCCCACAACAGCAGCGCCGGATTGAGCCCCCGGGCCGAGAAACGCGCCCACGGGCCGCTGCCGCCGCGCGCGCGACGATAATAGAGGATGCCGGCGAGGGACATCGAACAGAAATAGAGCGCCGCCATCAGTTTGCCCAGGGCGGCGGGCTCCATCGACTTATAATCGAATCCGTGTCCGGCGAAAAGCATGAAGAGCATCGCCGCGGTGCCCACGACGATCTGCGCCCCGAGGGCGATGCCCAGCAGGGCGAGCATGTCGCCCACGGTCGGGAATCTGCGGCGCCCGTGCAGCTCCCCGCCGCCCCCGGATTCCGTACCTCCTTCCGCGGCCGCTTCGCGCCCGGCCGCCGGAAACGCCGTCTTTTTTTCTTCCATAATATATTTAATATTGATTATTTATTCATAGATTTATAATGCAAATATAAAAATATTATAGATAAACTATAGTTATTTTATAGTTAAACTTTTGCATTATTTTAGTTTTAATTTTTAATACTCTGATTATGAGTGAAATAATAGGAAATAAATTAAAGAAAATTCTAAAGAGAAAAGGTATTAATGCAAAGGAGTTTGGAGAAATGATAGGTAAATCAGAGCAGCGTGTGTATCAATATTATAATGCTACTAAATTTGACTCTGATCAAATTATAGAATTCTCTAATATCTTTAAAGTTCCTATCACATATTGGTTTGATGATGACTGTTAATTAAATCAATCAATTGTAAACGGTGATGGAAGTGCCGCTTCTGTATATGGTAATGCCACTGCTGGTATCATGGCAGATCAGAATAAGGAGATAGAACATCTTAAGCAATTGCTTAGTGAGAAAGAAAGACTGATTCAAGTTTTGATGAATAAGTAATATGGAACGGAGTTTAAAAATGTTGGGAATTTATGGAATTTGCATCTCGTTTGCGTCCCGTCAGATTGTTAATTTGTTGGGTGCAAATGGTGTACATATTATGCCAGGTACCTCCAGTAATGAGAAAAGCTTCGACCAGAAATGGCCGGAGCTTTTGTCGTTTATTGGCTTTCAATACATTAACTACCTTGCCAATCCCCTAAAAAATCGTGCAGTGTAGCCCGATGTGTATCCCGCAATGTTAAAACAATACGATTGTAGCACATGATAAACATAAAAACATACCTTCGTCAATATAAAAACGATACGGCCGGTATCGTATGGATTTCATTTTACGTACAGAGGCAAAAGGTGAATTTCTCTACCAAAGTAGCTGTGTCCTTGAAGAACTGGAACGATAAAAAAGGTATAGTGACTTCCGGTGACAAGCAAGCTGCAGACAAGAATCTGATTATTGAAACCATCCTGGCACGGATTAATAATGTGTTTGTAAAATATCGGCTTCGGGATAAGAAACTGTCGCGTGATCTCTTCTTAAGAGAATACAACCGTCCGAGTGATTATCCTACATTCTTTGATTTCGTCCGGGAGCACATGAAAAAGATTTCGCACCGTACGGAGTTGACCACCCTTCAGACCCACATGAGCGTCATGCGGAAGATAAAGGACTTTAATGCGAATCTGACCTTTGATGACATCACACATGAATGGTTGGATGTTTATTTCGCCCATCTGCGGAAGGGGTTAGAGAACAATGCCAATACGGCTTATAAGAATATGGGGGTATTAAAGAAATATGTATTGGCCGCGTATAAAGCCGGATACATGACCGAGAATCCATTTGAGGACTGGTCTATCAAAAGAATATCCGCCACTTGCGTTTACTTGAATGAGGACGAGTTGGGCAGACTTGTGTCGTTATACAATTCAGGTGAGTTGGATTACAAACTACATAAGACATTGGAGTTTTTTCTGTTTCTGTGCTTCAGCAGCCTGCATGTAGGAGATGCGAAAAAGCTCCAGCTTGAGCAATTTACCGAAGATCATTTCACTTACTTCAGGATGAAGCTCCGCAACAGTAAGCCGGAACCGATTCAGATACCGATTTCTGAACCGCTCCGAAACTTGCTGTTCCGGATTGTAGGTACCAGGAAGAAAGGTCCTTTGTTTGAGGTGATTCAGGCCGATCAAACGATGAATCGTAATCTGAAGGATATTGCCGCCATTGCAGGGATTGATAAACCGATCACTCATAAAGTAGGGAGGCATACTTTTGCGACCATTTATTTGAGGCACACCAAAGACCTTGCGGCGCTGAAGGAGCTTCTGGGACATTCGGACATGAAGGAAACGCTGGTCTATGCGCACGTCATGGATGAGAGTAAGAGGGAAGGTATGCAATGTTTCAATAGCTTCACTCTATAATATAGGGTAAAAGCCGTACAATCGTGCGGATAATTCATAACATTTTATTTATCAAATAAATGCGGCTGCACCGATTTGTACAAGTTCGTACAAAATGAGGTGCAGCCGCACGAATTTATGCTCTCTCGTACATCACCCAGTAGGGTTGTCCTGCCAAATATTCTACATGGTACCCGGCATCAGCCAGTTGTTTGGCCAGCGCCATCGGAGCGACATCGACAATGTTCGACAGCTCATATACCAGTTCAGCGGTGGTCTTGTAACATTTCTGTGAAGTGGTACCGATGGGTGAATAGTTCTGGCCGATGAAGTTTGCTATGGCTTTCTGCCGCTCGGCTTGTTGCTTCTCCAATTCGTCTCGTTTGTCCGGTTCTTCGTCGTTTTGATAAGAACGGAATCCTATCTTCTTGCTCATTGTGCGCCTCCTTTCTCTTCTTCCGGAGTCAAGCTTCTTATCATGGATGACACAATGCGTAAATCACTTATTACGGATATAATGTCATCAGCACTAACTTCATTGTTGACTTTCAAGTCTAAGATTAATCCAGTAGCTCTATCTATGGTATTGCAACAAGCACCGGCAACGCCATTTTGTAAAATCGAGATGGTTTCGCTGATGGAGGAGGTCAATACGATGTTATTGATTTCGGTATTCATTCTTTGCCTCCTTTCTGTTCCAGCATATTTGCCTTCTCACTGAACTGATAAACGGAACGTACCTTGCAAATATCGAGAAAGAATACCGTGTCCGGGCATCCGCCACTTATGACATGAGCCTCGATACGTATGGTACGGTCATTGTCAATCAGGCTGGCAGTGTATTGCATACGTTTCATCTTGGGGTGTTCGGCATTGATGCGGTTGACCACATCGCCTATTTCATGCTTGAGTGCATCCAGGGAAAGTTCATCCTTGATAAGAACATCTTTATACTTCTCTACATAATCAATAACCTTTTTCCATGCCCGGTTCTTGGGGGAATAGGTCTGCAGATGGTAAACAAAGAACATCATGCTTTGCCTCCTTTCTCATTAAAGGTGATGTTGACTGTCCCACCATTGACATAGATGGAGATGGATTTGTCGCTACGTGCTGCACGGATACGTTTACGTCCGGCGCACAGTTCAATACCCAACTGGGCAAACAGTTCTTGAACCTTCTCTGCGGATACATAGCGTCCGCGGGCGCTTTGGGCTTGTTTTTTCATACTGTTTGATTGTTTAGCGTATAGGCAGAAAAACGGCTGCCATTTCCCGTGTCGCTAAACAATCAAACAGTTGTCACTCCGTAGAGCAAAACAAATTGATAGGAAAGGCAGCCGTATGCATTTGTCAATAAACAAACTTCTACATATCTTCAGTATGGGCATAAAAAAAGCCCATTATGTCATGAGCATTAACCGCGCTCTACGTACATGACTAACATGTTTGATTGTTTAGCACCACAAAGATGAGAGTTTATTTTGGAATGGCAAAAGAAAAGCGGAGATTTTTTGTTTCTCCGCTTTTAATGTCACATTAAAAAGTTATACTGGCAGACAACCCACCTGGTGATGCTGACATTTTCAAGTATTTACCAGCCAACCATTCATAACGCAAACTCGAAGCATACAGAATGACAGCAGCCGCTCCAAAAATGACACTGGTTCCAGCAACAGCCACTTCATAGTCTTCGCTGTTATTAAAGAACCAGATACCTCCACTGACAGCCGCACATGCTAAGGACGCTGTTTTAAATCGGGAAGATTTAATCATCATGTGCCCAGCCTCAAATTGTGGATTCCCCACATCTGTTCTCAATTTTAACGACTGCATAAAAGTCATTGGCTGTTTTTCGGCATTTGGATTCTGCCCATCGACTCTCTCCGGATGTCCTGGAGGTATTTGCCTCTCGGTTGTTTCTGCGTTTCTACGATTTTCACGTCTCATTTCCGGACGTTCTTGTGCTAAAACAGTGTTTGCCACTAAGGACAGAACACAGATTAAAAATAAAACTCGTTTCATATTCAATTATTTATAGAATTTTTGCTTAAAACAATTCGCTATGAACACTTCATATTACAAAATACTCCGTACACTTTTTGGGATAGCAGGCTTGATGTTTGTAGCCGCTGTTTCATACATTTGTTATACTTTAGGGGCATCACTAAAATAACAACCGAAAAGGAATAAATGTATAGCTATGTTGTATAGGGCACTGCAAAGGTGTTAATTCTATTTTACATATCCAAAAATGGAAAATAAAAAAGGCTTCCAACCCGTGGAAGCCCCTCTGTCATTAAAAACCTTACGGCCTCGCGATAGACCGAGAAGTATCTTTCATTATGTCGCCAAGCTCGGATAGAGCTAAAGATAGAGTATTCAGTTCATCAGCGGTGAAGTTGGCTGGTTTGCCGTTTACCGCACTTCCGTTAATCCGTTGATATAGCCATTGGCGTGTTCTGCCAAAATAGTGCTGGGCAATATACGACATAGAAGCGAAAGGCAATACTTTTTCTAAGGTCTGCCTGATTTCTACTGTTTTCACAATGGCTTGGGCTTCATTGATTGATTGCCTGGCACCATCTTGGAACGCCTGCGCAAACGCTTTTTTATCTTCCGGTGAAAGCGTCTGCAGAAAAGCCCTGAAACGTTTCTTATGGTCGGCCAATTCCTCCGGAGTATTGCATTTTACATATTCCGACTTCCATTTTCCCAATTCTTTCTGTACGTCCATAAGCCTAAAAATTATATGTTAGAGAAAAAGTAGCCCCCTCAAGGAGGGCTACCGTTTTCATTCAGCTTGTCTTGTGCATCATTCAAGTCATCGAGACAATCATTGATGCCTTCCTCAAGCTCCTCATCGGAAATCCAATCAGTATTCTGAATGTCATCCCAATAGAGGGAAAAGAAGCTGAGGTCTTTTTTCGCAGCTTCAATCCGAGCCTTTAGCTCTTCTTCTTCAGTCATAAAAAGATCGCGATTCTTAATGACACTGCAAATGTAATAACCTTTTGGTAATTGCGCAAGGGAAAAAGGAGTTATTTTTGAGAGGCAGATGTCTTTTTAACATTATTACTCTATCCGGTAAAAAGTTCCCTTCAGTACCTTGCTTAATCCATCAACATCTATTTCCGTCTCAATCTTCTCGCACAAATACTGCTTGTTGCCTATAAGAAACACCTTATTCACATCTGGCAGCTTATTGGCTTGGAACTGGATTGTGTAAGGGATATTGGAGTGAAACAGACTGAGTGTCGACAACCGATGTCCGACACTGTCCGGACAAACATCGTTCAAGCTTAGGGAATACGGAAGGAAGTCCGTGAGCTGTGCTTCGGTCTTCTGCTGGTAGTCCGTAAAAGGATAGGCATAATCATAGGCATGTGTCTGACCGCTGTAAGTTACGTTCTGCCGGTTGAACTTACCGGTATTGACAGCCACTTCCATGTGCCCGTTTTTTTCCTGCTTCTCCTTCAGCTCCACGTCACCGTTTATGGCCTCCTGGACATTGAAGCGCTCCTGCTTGGCAACAGTAGCCTGGTAGCCCACCGCGGGTATGTTCAATACCATGGAGGTGTACGGACGGGACAAATCGTAATCAGCTACAGAGCCATACACGCCGACATTGAACTGAATAATTTTAGCCGGGACGATTCCGAGTGAGGTCTCTACATCGGACGATTCCGGGTCACGGATTAAATCCGCATACAAATTGACTTCACGCAGCGTATTCTTATCATTTTCATTGTAGTTGATATAATACCGTTTACCAACAATAAAGATTGTACTTTTCTTGTCACTGTCACCCATTCCGTTGTATGCGGCCAGCATTGCATCGTAAGAATCATATTCTTGTTTGTATGCAGCTTCTATGATGTCCCTTTCAATTCGCAGATAGCCGTCATCCGTATGGGAAGGCAGATTGTAGCCCACATTGCCAGTGCTCAAGTCTTTCTCATTCTTTTCATCTTCAATATCCACAGTGAACTCCCGTAGCAGGGAGGATGCAGGAATTATCTCCTTTCCGGATTCTGTAAAATAATCGTTAAGCCCTACGAGACTCACCACTTTGGTGCGTTCGTTGACCACTGTAACCGCACAAAGGAATTTCTCCAGTTCATCAAAGAATTCGGAAACAGTCCAGTGCGGCAATGCAGCGGCCACCCGGTTGCTGCTTACCGCGCTGCATACATAAACGTTCCGCAAGAAATTGTTATCAAAGAAGGAGGTATCGAACGTATAGCCAAAATGCCCCACTATTCTCTTGATGACTGTCAAAAGGTATGGCTGTACACATCGACGGCCATAATAGGGGCAAAGGGTAAAATTGTTCGTGCCGAACTCATAGATTGCATCGTTCTGAAGATTCTCCCATTTGGCTTCCTGATAGAACACCGGCAACCATACAGCTTCAATGTCGTCCACCGAACCGTAGTAGTTCACCATATTGGCAGGTGGCTGGAAACGGTTCTGATTGTTGTTCGGCCAACTGATTGTACCTAAATCAAGTTCGTCAATATACAGATCATCATTCGTCAGCAGATTAAATTCCGCATTACCCGATACGAGCTGTACCTTAACCAGTGCATCTTCTACTGAGAGTAAAACCGCACTGCCGTAAAGCAGGCATCTGGCGTCAACGATGAGTGTGGCCGGAAGGATAGTCTTTTTTTTCGTCACATCCAGTCTGTTCACGTGCTTGAATATGGCATGATTGGCAGGCATGGGGAGTTCTATGTCCAAGGAGTAATTGGAACTGCGGGTGAAATACGGATTCTCGGAGGTGAACGTAATGTTGAACCCTTCAGGAAGGGCGGCCAATTGCCCGTCAATGTATAATTCTGTCATTGCTTGTTGCGTGATTTATTGTTGTTCAACTTCTGATACTCTTTCTGAGCCTGGTTGATACCCCGTTTGCCGGTAACATAAGTTTCCGCCACCAGCGGATCATCCAGCCTGTTTTTAAGCTTCCGCAATACGCGGGTACATTCTATCAGCATCGCCACCATAGCTGGGTCATTGGTCGTCGTTGTGGCGCTGGCAGCAGGTGCTTTGGCTGGTACGGTACGTGTACTCTTTCCGGAACCTGCTACAGCCGCTATGTCTTCAGCTGTCAGATTACCGACATTACCGCTACGCTGTGCCACGTCAATGGCGTCGAATATCGGTCGCAGATTCGGATTGGCCACAGCAAAACGGTTGGCGACAAATTCATTGGAATGTACAATACCTTGCGGCTGATTCCAGTCACCGGACGGAGTAAAGCCGCCGGTGTAGAAATTGGAGATAAGCCCTTTGGCTGTCTCGAATGCGGCAGTTATCAGAGCAATCTCTCCGGCAGCTTTAGCTACACCTACGAAGCCGAGTGAACCTATATTCTTGATGGTGCGTTCGGTAACGGCCATAATCATCATACGTTCCAACGCATCAAGCGACATAGTAAGAATATTCTTCAGGAAGTCCTTGAGAGACACCTCGGAGTCCGTGAAGAATTGCGCCATGGTCTCTCCGAAGCCTTTCGCCAGGTCAAACAGTATGTCAAACTTCTCACGTTCAATCCGTTTTTCTTCTTCAGCATCTTTTTGGGCATCCTTCAGATTACGTTTACGCATCTGTTCACGTACCTGGTTTTTCTTCTCCTCACTGATTGCCGCGTCATTGAGAACCTTATGGTAATATACATCTTGCAGTCTGCGCAGCTCATTGAAATACTCCTCCTCGGAAGTCCTGTTTTTATAATGATACATGGCGGCAGCTTCCACCTGCATTTGGTACTCTTTGTCCAAACGGGAAAACGTCTCTTCTGCCTGCTCCTTACGGCGTTTCTCTTCATCCTTGGCAGACTGTTCATCAAGCCTGCGCAATTCATCACGCGCCTTTATTTCCGCATCAAGTATTTGGTCATTGATACGTTGAATCTCTGAAGGCTCAAGCCCCTTGACCTTCAATTTGTCGTTGAGCAGTTGTATTTCTGCATCCCGCATCTGCTTGTTGTATTCTTCCTGGGTCATCTTATCGTCAGCGAGGTACTTCCGTTTGATGTCAGCGATACGTCGGTAGTAGTCGGCTTCTGCTTGGGCGAACTTGTCTTTGGAAGTGTTGTTTTTATCGCAGGTACAAGGTTTGTTTCCACATATCGGATATTTTCCACCGTCATTGCCTCCGGTGGGATTGTTTTTAGGAGTGTTCGGATTCAATGCTTTCCATTTTTCTTGTACCAGTTTCTTATAACGTGCAGTTAAAGATTCAACAATCTCTTCTTCTTGGGAAATCTTGTTGCGAACATCCTCGCGAGCCATCGACCCCATCGGTGAATTGTCACTCAATGCCGGGGATTTTTGAAGGCGCATCAGGTTGATCCGGTGCTTATCCAGTTCGTCGGCAACCTCTTTTAATTCGATATTGGTTGCTAATACGGCATTATATCGGTCAAGTGCCTCTGTGTTTTCATTGATGATTTTGCCCTCTTTATCAATCTCTGCATTATAATCCGGAATAATAGCCTGCAATTGTACAATTGCCTTTTTACGTTCAAAATTGGAAAGATTATTATTGTGTATTTTGGTGGTCAACTGTTCAATCAGTGATGATTGACGCGCATATTCATCATTTGATTTTTCTGTAATTTTCTCATTGACTTTATTTAGGTCGTAATAAGCTTTGGTGCGTTGTGTCAGTTTGTAGGATGCGGTAGCTGCTGCAAGAACTAATGTAACCAGTAAGCCAATCGGATTGCTGGACATAATAGTCCAAGCTGCTTTCAGCGATTTGGCAGCCAAATCAACGCGCCCGTGTAAAACCTGCACGGCAGCGGCATATAAATAAGTGGCGGTACGTAGTGATTTAAGTAAAACAGAATGTCCTTGCATGAGCATTGATAATTTACGCAAGTTTCCAAATGATGTCACTGTATAACCAGACAATGTATTCATTGATGCGGCATAAGCCAAATTGAGAACTGTCGCAATTTTGGTAAGTGAATTCCAAATAGAATACCATGCTGTAATTATCTTCAGCCGGGTAGCATATACAAGCAATATCGTACTAAGCCACAATACAGTACCACCCCATTTTTTGCACCAGTCAATCAATCCCGGCAAATACTTGAGCACATTGGTCAGCATATTCGTACTCACCGTCAGAGCCGGATTCAACTTCTCGCCAAGGTCAATGGCTGCCAGCTTCATCTTATTACGTGCCTGCTCCAGTTTGGCCTGTGCAGTATCACTGTTTATGGCCGCCTGCTCATACGCCACATTGGTACCGGTGACGGCAGCGGTGAAGTCTTTCACCATCTCCGTGTTCTGAAGGATTACGGATGCGGTATTGTAGCCTTCCTCCCCGAACATTTTTTTGATGGCGCCTGCGTCCATATTCTTGTTCTTCAGATTCTCCAGTGCCTTATCCAACCCGACGATTTTGGGGTTGGTTTCGTCCGCTCCGGTCTGAAGAACCAGAAAGAATTTTTTCAATCCCGTTCCGGCCACTTCATCCTTTATACCCCGATAGGCAAGCGTTTCAATCAATGCGACCGTCTGTTCAATGGGAACATTGGCCGAAGCCGCTGCGGTACCTGCATTCCGGATAGCCTTTGCCTGGCTTGCGATATTGGCGGAACCTGCCTGGGAGCCGGCAGCCAATACATTGGTAAACCGTCCAGCCTGGTCTGCCGCTGCCCCATATTGGTTGAGTGATAAAGTAAGTGAATCAACCGCTTCGTTCAGGGTGATGTCTTTGGCTGCCGCCTGCAACCGCATGGCTTCCTCCGTAACAGCCTTGAGCGCCTCCTTGTCTCCAAGCAGTTCCGGCTTGGCCGAACCGACCAGCATGAACGCATCCAGGATTTCGGCTGCCGACTGGCGGACACGCAAGCCCTCTTTGGTCATGGTGGTGGAAAGCGTCTTGGCCTGCCCGGTCAACCAGGCAATGCTGTCATCATCAAGTCCGGTCAAGGCTTTCAGCCCGGCCTGGGACTCCTCCAACTTGTTGCGTTCGTCTCTGATGGCGCGCAAGGCAAGGGTAAAACCGGTAAGGAAACCTATTACGGACAAGATAACTCCACCGAAACGGTTGAACCAGTCCACCATACTGCCAATACTGACAGTCGCTTTCTTGGTTTCGGTGGTGATGCCTTTTATCTCCTGGCGATGCTGTTTTAAAATCCCCTGAAGATGCTGTATCTTCGCCATGGTGCGGTTGTATTCCTCAGAGCCGCGTGTCATTTCCTTAATGTCACGCTGTAGGCGTTTCATCTCCAAATCAATGGAATTGATGTCATTCTTAATTTCCTTGCCATCAATGTACAAGTAGACACCTCTTTTGACTGTCTTGTCACTTTTTGCCATAACGTTTTTCGATTGTTATTTTATCAAACTTCTGAAGCACATTCTTGAGTGCCTGGTCACCGTAATACTCTCCGGATAAATCAGCCAGTGATTCGATGTTATCCACAATGGGAGGGTCTAACCAGGGTAGGGGACTTCGCCGGATAACGGCATAGTGTTCATCAACGGTACGCATGCGCCGGATGCGATATTCAGAAACACGTAAAGAACGCAGTTCCTGACGTTTCTTCTTATCGCTCCATGCCGAATGTCCCTTCATTATAATTCCGTTCTTGACGATATATCCACGCCCGGCGCCATATTCCCGGTACGCACCATACCGGGCAAAGCGGAAACCCAGACCGACATAAGCCGGTCCACCTTCACGGTCTTTCAGCCAACGGGATTGCAGTTCCCTACGCAATCTTCCGGTTGCGTGTGTCTGTTGTAGAATATTTACGGAGGTATTCTTGACTTTCCACGTCCAGTTCTCAACTCCTCGATTGAATTTCTCGGAGGTCATTAAACTCTTTTCTTCAGTTATTGCCATAAAAAAGCCTTTAGTTCCGGACACAAAACTAAAGGCTGAAAAGAGTGGAAAAAAGGACAAGAATTCAGCGGACAGAGAACTTGAAATCATTGATCCGGTTCAGCCATCCTTTCCGGAATACAAGCTGCGACGGGTTCCTTTTACAGATTTCTTCAATAAACCGGATTCTGTCTGTCTTGATAGCTTCGAACAGCTGCCGTTGGTTGGCCAGATTGATACTTGCAACCGTCTGAGACCCTACGATACCGTCTACATTGATTTGCAGTAGTTGTTGTACCCTTGTGATACCGGGACGTCCGGAGGCCCACACCCAATCCACACAGATATTCGCAATGGACTGGTTGTGTATGAAGTCCGCTTGGTAACGGTCCCAATAATACTTCTTGAAAACATGAAAAACGTCATCCGGAGTAATCATGCGTAAATCATCCGCATCAATGTCTCCGTCACCATCCTTGTCATAACCACATGATTTCCACGTAGACAAGGTTATCCCCATATTGGTTTTGCCACCTTTGTCATTTTTGTGGTCACTCCATCCGCCTTCCCATTTGCGGATGACCTTGAATAAGATTTCTGCTTTTGCCATAACTATGAATTAATAGAACAGTGGCAAAAGTAATGTATGACTTAATTTTTATGTAGGACATGCATTCTCCGCAAATGGTCATCCAATGTTTTAGGGTTACATTTAAGCTTACGACATATGGCTGCCTTTGAATAACCGTATTCGAGCATAGTTTGAATGAGTTTTTCCTTACCAGTCAGCTTGTAATGCGTGTTTTTATCCCCCTTTTTCCGACCAAGTCGTATTCCTGCAGCTTTTCTGTAAGCAAGGGCCTCCTTGGTTCGCTGACTGATAAGGTCACGTTCAATCTCAGCGGATAACCCGAAAGCGAATGCCAATACCTTACTGTTGATGTTATTACCTAATTCGTAACGCTCCTTGACAGTAAGAACGCAAGTCTCCTTAATCATACAGAGGTGAAGCATTGACATAATACCCATTAGGTTTCTTCCTAATCGGCTGATTTCTGTTATGATTAGAGTGTCGCCTTTCTTCATCCTCTTGAGAAGCGGACCTAATTTCCTATCGTTAGCAATTTTGGTACCGGAAACCTTCTCGGACACCCATTTATCTATTACAAGTCCTTTTTCCGTTGCAAATTTCTGGACTTCGAACCTTTGGTTCTCGACTGTTTGTTTGTCAGTGCTAACCCTAATGTATGCGTAAACCATTTTTAGCCGTGAAGGTAGTCTTATTCAACAGCCTAACCAAAAAGGGTATTCTAATGACCCTCAAAAGTACAAGGGATATGATAGAAAAGGTTAATATAACAGATGCCAATGTGGTTGAGTTAATTAGAGAAAAACTGCCTGCTGCAACAGAAGCAAACAAGGGACTTATGCAAGCTAATGGATTTGAACAAGGTAAGAATATATTAAATGAAGAATACGATAGTAAAATCAGTGCTGGTGTATATTCATCTACTGATAATTTAAATAATATGGGCACTGGAATTTTATTAGCGCTAAGAGGGTTTCAATACACAGCCCATTTATATATTACTAACTCTGCAAAAATATATATTAAAACCATTCGTAGCAATGGAGAGGTTTTGAAAGATTGGACGTTAATAAATAATACCATAACATAAGAGACTTTTGGAGTATCCATTTTCCTACCCTATCCTTTGACCCTCAAAAGTACAAGGATGATAGAGAAAGTAAAGTTATCAGAAGTGGCAACCGGCAATCCGGCATCACTTATTGGGTTAACATCCGGTCAAAGCTTGGCGCAAATGCCTATAGACCGTTTGCCAAAGACTGAGTATATCGCTATGGCATCGGGAACGGACAAATTACGATATACACAATTAAGGTATAGTACTATTTCAGGGGCAGGAAGCAGGATTCTTTTGATTGTCCCCATTTCCGGACTGACTGGTAAAATGGATGCAGCCGGAGTCTTGGGTAGCCTATATGTGTTAAGAGCTGGAATGGACTACATGCCTATGATGGTAAAAGCCGATATAATGCTGTTCCGTTCCTCTTCATTCCTTGTTAATGATATGAATGTAATGGGAGTAAGTGCCAATGGTCCTGTAAACTTTAAATTGGGACATTGTACTTATGAAGGGCAGTTATATCTTGCGGTTAAATTCAATACGAATTATTCTATAATAACTTGTTTTCAAGGATTCTACACGACAGATTGTGTATTCCGTAACGTTCTTGAAGAGAATGTTACGGACTGGACAGACTTACTATGAAATTAAGGATATGATTGAGAAGATTGAT
>OGCN01003805.1_pt1 | contig 13987 bp, 11 predicted proteins | sample 1570181 | NCBI WGS metagenome assembly OGCN01 (sample SAMEA4370584, study PRJEB24528) | human gut metagenome | reverse complement strand
CACGGAACAATCCGTAGGCATCAAAGTCGGGGGCTTTTGACCCCGACATCATATATAAGAAAGACCCGCGTGGTCTTCCCAGGCAGGTCTTTCTTCCGGTCATATATTCAGTTTTATCAGTTCTTTATTATTCGCAAAGCTTGGAAAATGCATCCGCTACGAACTGAACCTTAGGTCCGATGATTACCTGAACGGAGGTCTTACCGGGTTTCATGACACCGGCTACGCCTGCAGATTTGATCACCTTATCATTCACTGCGGTAATGTCTTTTACTTCCAGTCTCAGTCTTGTGATGCAGTTGTCAATGCTTGCAATGTTGTCCTTGCCGCCGCAGCCTTCCAGAATGGTTGCTGCGATTGCTGCGAAATCATCATTTGCCAGCTCGATCTTCTTCTCTGCTTCTACATCATCATCTTCTCTACCGGGGGTCTTCAGATCCCATTTCTTGATAGCGAAGAGGAATACGAAGTAGAATACAACAAATGCTGCGATACCCAGAGGGATGATCAGCCAGATTCTGGCTGCTGCAGGCAGGGAGGATGAGAAAAACAGATCCATCGCACCTGCGGAGAAGCTGAAGCCTGCACGGAAGCCAAGAGCAACAGTGATCATGGTGAAGATGCCGTACAGTGCTGCATAGATCACATACAGTCCGGGAGCTAAGAACATGAATGCAAACTCAAAGGGCTCGGTAACGCCGCAGATGAAGGAACAGATTGCTGCGGAAGCTACCAGACCGATCGCTGCCTTTTTCTTGGCGGGCTTTGCACATTTTACCATTGCCAGAGCTGCACCGGGGATACCGAACATCATACAAGGGAAGAAGCCGGACATATACATTCCAAGGCTCCAGGATACATCAGCGCTTGTCTCACCTGCCCAGAAGTGCTTCAGATCTCCAAGTCCGATGGTATCGAACCAGAATACGTTGTTCAGTGCGTGATGTAATCCGGTAGGGATCAGCAGACGGTTCAGGAAAGCATAAATGCCGGCACCGACTACATCCAGACCTACAATGGCTTCACCGAGAGCTACCAGACCGCCGAACAGTAAAGGCCATACGAACAGCAGTACAACAGATGCCAGAATAGATACCACACCTGCTACGATAGCTACACAGCGCTTACCACTGAAGAAGGACAGCCAGTCGGGAAGCTTGGTATCCTTGAACTTGTTGTAGCACATGGAACCGATAATACCGGCAATAATACCGATAAAGGGATTCGCAATCTTATCGAATGCCAGTGTCTTGGTAGCATCCTCAGCGATGGAGGGCATAATGGTCGTAACAAATCCGGTAGACAGAAGTGTTGTGAGCATCAGCCAGGAAGCCAGAGCTGCGATGGCTCCGGTACCGTCATTTTTCTCTGACATACCGACACCTACACCGATTGCAAACAGGATCGCCATGTTGTCGATCAAAGCACCACCTGCTTTTACGAGGAACAGACCGATCAGATTTGCCACGCCCGAGATCTCACCACCCTGCATTGTTGCCGGGCACAACCTGTAACCAATACCCATGAGGATACCGCAGATCGGCAGAACCGCTACGGGAAGCATTAACGCTTTACCCAGTTTTTGAAGAAACTTCATACATTTCTCCTCCTTTACATTATACTCAACCGGAACAGCTCCGGTCAGTTTCGTTAGTTGATACGGACGTACCGCTCTTAAGAGATCTGGAGCACGTCCTCGCCGGGAGATACCTCTCCCTCTTTCAGAATACTGATCTTGTTATATTCATCGGTATTGCAGACCAGGACCGGAGTGATGATATGCAGTCCGGCTTCCTGAATCTTCTCCAGATCCGCATCCAGCAGAAGATCGCCCTTTTTGACATGGTCTCCGGCAGCAACATGTGCCGTGAAGGGGGCCCCCTTGAGCGTCACGGTGTCCAGTCCGATGTGGATCAGAAGCTCCGCTCCCTGATCCGTTGTCATGGTGATCGCATGAAGCGTATCAAATACCACGGTCACCTCTCCGTCTGCGGGAGCATATATTTTCCCCTCAGAGGGGATCACTGCAAATCCGTCTCCCAATATCTTCTCGGAAAATGTAGGATCCGGTACCTCCGTAAGAGCAACTGCCTTCCCCTTACAGGGAGATCCGATACAATTCCCTTTTCGTTTACCTTTCAAAAAATCTAACATGTGAACTCCTTTCCGTCGATATATACCGCTGCAATGTTCAGTTCCTGATCCAGGAGTACGAAATCTGCCCTCTTACCAACGGATATACTGCCCACTTCATTGAAAATGCCGATCTCCTTCGCCGGATTCTCCGTGGCACACATCACTGCCGTCTCTAACGGGAGACCGACTGTTTTTACTACAAACCGCATACAATCCATCAGATTCGTCGCCGATCCGGCGATCGTGCCGTCATGCAGGGTAGCCAGATTGCCTCTGACGGTAACCGGCTGTCCTCCCAGAGTATATTCACCATCCTCCAGTCCCGTTGCACGCATACTGTCACTGATCAGGATCATGCGGTCAGCGCCAAACATCGCAAACGTTGCACGGATCACTGACGGATGAATGTGTACACCATCACAGATCAGCTCCGGATGACATTTCTCTGAATCTCTCACTGCTCCGATCACGCCGGGCTCCCTGTGGTTCAGCGGCGGCATTGCATTATACAAATGTGTCGCATGAGATGCTCCATGTTCAATGGCTTCCCTTGCTGTATCATAACCGGAAGCTGTATGCGCCAGTGAAATGACCACTTCTCCTTTGGCTCTGTCGATAAATTCCATCGCTCCCGGCTCCTCCGGGGCGATATCTACCAGCTTGATCAGCCCGTTCGCCGCTTTCTGCAGCTGACTGAAATATTCATAATCGCAGTGCATGATATTTTCTGCAGCCTGAGCACCCTTTTTCGCCGGACTGATAAAAGGTCCTTCCATATTGATGCCCACCAGGTGGGATCCACCGGAATACTCATAGCTGCCGGCATTTTTCATGACCTCCAGCAGTTCATCCTTAGGGATCGTCATGGTAGCCGGGCAGACACTTGTCACACCGACAGATGCTTCATATGATGTGATGACATCCAGTGCTTCCTTCGTACCGTCACACATATCTGCGCCCTTACAACCATGGAAATGAATATCCACCAGTCCCGGTATCAGATACATGCCTTCCGCATCCACAACAGCTTCCTCACCTGCCGGTTCCCCGGTACAGCTTACGAACCTGCCGTTCTCCACGGCTGCATCCCCTCTGACAAACCGATGCTCCTCTGTATATATATTTGCATTTCTGATTCTCATGACCTATCAGCTTCCCCTTTCTTATTCAGAAAGCTTACTGAGTGCTGCTTCGTCTGCCACCAGCGTCACATCATTATGAAGCTGTAATACCGATGCCGGCACCTGCGGTGTAATGGGGCCGAAGAAAGCTTTCTGTACGATCTCCGCCTTGTCTTCGCCGCTGGCTACGATCAATATTTTCTTCGCCTGCATAATGGTCTTGATCCCCATGGTATATGCCTGCTTCGGGACATCCTCAGCCGATGCGAAGAATCTCTTGTTGGCTTCGATCGTAGACTCTGTCAGGTTCACACAATGTACCTGCTTGTCAAAACTCTCTCCCGGTTCGTTGAAGCCGATGTGCCCGTTATGTCCGATTCCCAACAGCTGCAGATCCACACCGCCCAGTGACTGGATCAGTTCCGTATATCTACGGCATTCTTTCTCCGAATCCGGCTCCATTCCGTTTGGCAGATGTGTATTTTCCACCGGGATATTCACATGGTCAAACAGATTCTGGTGCATAAAATAGTAATAACTCTGATCGTTTTCCCGGCTCAGCCCCTTATATTCATCCAAGTTCACCGTCATAACCTCAGAAAAGTCCAGATCTCCCTTGCGGAACCATTCCACCAGCTGTTTATACAGGCCGATGGGAGTGGATCCCGTAGCCAGTCCGAGAACACAATTCGGTTTCATAATAACCTGTGCCGATACGATATTTGCAGCCTTTCTGCTCATATCTGCATAATCTTTTGCTTTGTATATTCTCATGAATCTCTCACTCCATTTCGCATATTTTACTACGGACATTCAGCACCATGGACGGTGCCACACTGAGTTCATCAATTCCCATCTGTACAAATCGTGTGGTCAGTGTCGTATCCGCTCCCAGCTCTCCGCAGATGCCGACCCATTTTCCATGCTTATGCGCTCCGTCAACAGTCATCTGTATCATACGCAGGACTGCCTCATGATGTGGATTATAGAATCTGTCCAGTCTGTTGTTCTGCCTGTCGATAGCCAGCGTATACTGTGTCAGATCATTCGTGCCGATACTGAAGAAATCAACATGCTCCGCCAGCTCCTCACTCATCATGACAGCCGCAGGAGTCTCGATCATAATTCCCTGTTCCGGAATTGCGTAAGGAATCTTTTCTTCCTCCAGCTCCTTAGCCACCTCAGCCACGATTTTCTGAATATCCAACACTTCCTCCACGGAAATGATCATCGGATACATAATAGCCAATGTTCCGTATTTTGCCGCCCTGAGAAGTGCTCTCAGCTGCGTCTTAAAGATCTCCGGCTGCTCCAGACAGATCCGGATCGCGCGGTATCCCATGGCAGGATTATCTTCCTTGCCCAGTCCGAGGTAATCTACATTTTTGTCCGCACCGATATCAAGGGTACGGATGATGACCTTTTTCCCTGCCATCATCTGCAGCACCTGACGGTAAGCATTGAACTGTTCTGTCTCATCCGGAAGAGAATCCCTTCCGAGATATAAGAATTCACTGCGGAACAGGCCGATACCCTCCGCATCATTCTCCAGTACATATGCCACATCCGATACGCTGCCGATATTGGCATATACATTGACCTTGCGTCCGCTCTTTGTCACGGATTCCCGTCCCTTGTAATCTGCCAGCAGACTTCTTAGTCTCTGTTCCGTCTGCTGTGCCGCTTCTGCCTGTCGGAGCTGCTCTTCCTCCGGATCCAGGTAAAATACCGCTTCCCTGCCGTCCACAATAGCACGGGTTCCGTTATGGATTTTCTCCAGTTCCAATGGTACCCCTATCAGTGCCGGAATATTCATCATACGTGCCAGGATCGCAGTATGGGAATTCGTTGAGCCATGTACTGTGACAAAGGCCAGGATCTTACTCTTATCCATCTGTACCGTCTCACTGGGTGTCAGATCATCTGCCACAATGATCGACGGCTCCATGGTACTCCAGTCAATCTGCTCCTCGCCGGACAGATTACGGACGAGCCGGTTGGAGATATCCCTGACATCCGCAGAGCGGGCCTGCATATATTCATCATCCATGTTGGCGAACATCTCTGCAAAATTATCACCGGTCACTGCCACCGCATACTCTGCATTCACTTCTTCGTTCTGAATCATGCTGTGAATGGCATCCTGATAATCGTCATCCTCGAGCATCATCTGATGCACCTCGAAAATGGCTGCATTGACTTCTCCGACCTCCTGCAAAGCCTTCTCGTATAACTGTCCCAACTGCGTCATCGTACGTTCCTTAGCCGCATCCAGCCGTTTCAGTTCTTCCGCTGTGTTGTCGATATGGATTCTCTTAACGAGACTGTCCTTTTTCTTCAGAACACTGACAGGTCCGATCGCTGTTCCCTTATATACGGATTTTCCAATATATTTTTCCATTTTCTACCTTCCAAACTCTGTCGTGCAGGTCTTCTCCTAGAGGTTCTCACGGAAAAACTTCTGAAGCTCTGCTGCGGCGGTATCTTCATCCGCTCCTTCTACCGTAACTTCCACGTTGTCTCCGTGCTTCACGCCCATTCCCATGATCGCCATCAGCTTGCTTGCTGCAGCTGATTTCCCCTTACAGGAAAGTGTCACTGTACTCTGATACTTTTTTGCCTCCTTGGCGAGCAGTCCCGCAGGACGTGCATGCAGACCGATTTCATCCTTAATAACATAGCTGAACTGTTTCATCGACAACATTCCTCTCTATTTTATATTTCTTGCTTTAATTATGTAGCATATTGTACATACTTTTTGCCTGTCGAGCTTATTATATATACATATTACCCACTTTTTTATTGTTTGTCTACATCACTTTTGATAAATTGTATATTTTTGAACATTATCGTAAAATTTTGTAAACTTTTCAATAAAAAACTTGTAACTATTCAGAGCCATGCAGAACTGTGTTCTGCGAATGCTTGCATTCAGGCAGATAAACAGTTTTATATGTCGAAGTAACCACATGAGCAAAAAAGAAACCTCGTAGAGGCGATTTTGCGAATGGGGTTCTGAATAGTTACAAAAACTTTATATAAAAAAGCACACCAGCTGAGCTGATGTGCCTGGGTTTTCTGATATGAATTAAAATTATGATGTCGGGGTCAAAAGCCCCCGACTTTGATGCCTATGGATTGTTCCGTTCATAGGGGCTTAGACCTTTTGACCCTGGCATCATATTATTCCATGTAAGCACCCTTCATGGAGCTTACGGCATGCTGTGCGTACAGTTTTAACAGTCCATGCTGATATTTACTCTCAAAGCCCTTCCAGCCGGCTTTCCGTTCTGCCAGGACTGCGTCTATTTCCTCCGGAGTCTTCCTCTCGCCCCGGATTCCCACGATGGCGATCTTTCTGTTCTCCACATCCAGTTCGATCAGATCTCCTTCTTCCACGAATGCAATGGGACCTCCTGCTGCCGCCTCCGGCGATACATGCCCGATGACCGGTCCTCTGGATGCTCCGGAGAATCTTCCGTCTGTGATCAGTGCCACGCTGGAGGCCAGCTTTGGATCTGCACAGATAGCCTCTCCGGTATAGAACATCTCGGGCATTCCGCTGCCTCTGGGACCCTCATAACGGATGAATATTGCATCTCCCGGCTTCACTTCTCCGTGCAGCACTGCACTGATGCATGCTTCCTCACTGTCATAGGGCTTTGCCTTCAGCACTGCCTTGAACATATTTTTCGGGCATGCCGTATGCTTGATCACACACCCCTCCGGTGCCAGGTTGCCCTTCAGGATAGCGATACTACCCTCCGTACCCTTGGCGTGCTCGAAGGAGTGGATAATATCCTCTCTGTCGATAGTTCTTCCGAATAATTTCGACTTTTCGCGAAGCAGTTCATCACAATGTTCATAGAAGCCGTTCTTTTTCAGCTCCTCCAGGTTCTCACCCAATGTCCTGCCCGTCACCGTCAGGACATCCAGATGCAGCATGCTCTTGATCTCTTCCATGACGCGGGGAACACCACCGGCATAGTAAAAATACTGTGCGGGCCAGTCTCCGGAAGGACGGATATTCAACAGGTAATGAGCGCCCCTGTGCAGGCGGTCAAAGGTATCTGCATCAATCTCAAAACCGAATTCATGGGCAATGGCAGGGATGTGCATGGTGGCATTGGTAGAGCCGGAAATGGCTGCATGCACCATGATCGCATTCTCAAAGCTTTCCTTCGTTACGATATCAGAGGCTTTGATCCCTTTTGCGATCAGCTCCATCAGCTGTTTTCCCGCATCGTAGGCTGCCTGACGTAATTCCGGTGCCGTGGAGGGCATCAGTGCGGTGCCCGGCAGCATCAGTCCCAGAGCCTCCGCCATGATCTGCATGGTGGACGCCGTGCCCATAAAGGAGCACGCTCCGCAGCTGGGGCAGGCATGCTGCTTATAATAATCCAGCTGTTCATTGGGAATGACTCCCGTCTTCTCCCAGGCATCGAATTTACCGATCTGTTCCAGGGTAAGGAGCTCATTGATCCTGCAGGCAGGATCATCCACCACATATTTCTTCGGCAGCTCATGTGCCTCCATAACCCCTCCGGTCACAACGATCGCACTCATATCCTTCAGGCGTCCGATGCTCATCAGCATGGCCGGCATGGATTTATCACAGCTGGCTATGAATACGCCTCCATCGAATACTGTGGCATTGGCCTGTGCCTCCACCAGATTCGTAATGGCATCGCGGTGTGCCAGGGAGTAATTGATTCCATCGTGGCCCTGGGCGATACCGTCACACATATCAGTAGCAAAATATCTGGCTGCCTTACCGCCATTTTCATCCACAGCCTTTACCGCTTCTTCCACGAATATATTCAGATGGGCGGAGCCAGGATGGCTGTCTCCGTAGGAGCTTTCCACCATGACCTGCGGCTTGGACAGATCACTTACCTTCCAGCCCATTCCCATACGCAGCGGATCCATCTCCGGTGCCAGTTTTCTCACTTCTTCACTTCTAAGCATAATCGTCTCTCCTTTTCTTTAAGACACTACAAACCATACGATAGTAGCTCCGATCACTCCCACGATACCCACAATGGTCTCCATGGCAGTCCAGGTCTTGAGATTGGTCTTCTCATCCACCTCAAACAGAGATTTGGACAGCCAGAAGCCGGAATCGTTCACATGACTGAAGGCTGTGCCGCCTGCCGCAATGGCAATGGTGATCGTGGCAAGCTGTAACTGTGAGAAGCCGGATACCATAGGCATGGAAGCAATGATCCCCGCTGCCATGGTCATGGACACTGTGGCCGATCCCACAGAGATTCTGACCACTGCTGCCACCAGGAATGCTACCAGCACCATCGGCAGAGGCAGGCTGCCCACGAAATTACCGAACAATTCTCCGATCCCTGAGTTCTGCAGGATAAATCTCAGCATTCCGCCGCCGGCGATCAGCAGGATGATATTACCGCAGGAATGCAGGGAATTCGTCATAATGTTCGTGATCTCTTTTACGCTGAAGCCACCGGGCAGTCCCAAAAACAGCATGGCGCAGATTGTTGACAGTAAAAGAGCGATGACCGGAGTACCCAGGAATTCCAGGACCGGCTGTGCCGGCTTCATGAACGGGATCACAGAGGATAACGTATTCAGGATGATCAAAAACAGCGGAAGCAGGATGATACATACGATCAGCCAGAAATTCGGGTTTTTGCCGGTATTTTTCTGCTCTGCTTCTTTTTCATTTTCCAGATAGGAAGACGGTACCGGGCAATGGATTTTTTTACCGATAAATCCGGCGAACACCGGTCCTGCCAGGATCATCGCAGGAATACCGATGACGATGCCCAGTATGATGACATAGCTGAGCTCTACTCCCAGCATTTCCGCTACCAGCACCGGTCCCGGTGTGGGAGGCACAAAAGCATGTCCGATCGCCAGACCTGCCAACAGGGGAATGGAATAATTAAATACGGATTTATTCGTCTTGCGGGCAATTCCGAATGCCACGGGGATCAGGATCAGCAGACCGGATTCAAAGAATACCGGCATTCCCACGATCAGTCCCGTAATGCCTAATGCCCAGGGCGCTTTCTTCTCCCCGAACACCTTGAGCAGCGTATCCGCAATGACCTCCACGCCACCGGATACCTGCAGGATCGCTCCGAACATGGAGCCCAGACCGATCAGTATGGCAATGGTCTGCAAGGTATTGCCGACACCCTCTGCCAGAGTGTCCGTGATCATGGAAAAGGGCATTCCGGACACCAGGCCTATGATCAGTGCGGAAGACATGATTGCGATGAACGGCTGGATCTTAAGCTTAATGATCAAAAAAAGTAATACTGCGAAGCCTAACAGTGCTCCAATAATCAATCTTTCCGGCGAAGCAACAAACTCTGTCATTTTCATACCTCCTATTTTTCTGTAACCGTTTGTTCTCTCTATATGTCTGACATCTTTCTTTGTATCTTAAGTATAAATGTCTTCTCCGCCTTCTTCAAGTTGTTTCAAATCTACATCTTTTTTCCACATATCGCATAAAAAAAACAGCCCGATGGTGTTACCCAGGCTGGTTTTTCGTATAAATTTATCAATGCTTGTCATTTTATGGTCTTAACTTGTCTGATGACTTTTCTCTTTGTTCGATCAGTTCCAGGAGCTTCTGACGATTGTAGGTCAGATGCATGATCATGGCGCACTTTGCCCCCATGCTGTCTCCGCAGAGGATGGCATCGGTGATGGCTCTGTGTGTCTCTATGGTCTCCTTCATGAGCTGTCTGTTGGTCAGATTGGCAAAGGTCGTCACAGCAGTGTATATAATGGGTACAAGTACCTCAAACACGCGGTTGCCGCTGCATTTTGCAATAGCCTCATGAAATTCCATATCCTTGGGGATGTGATTCTTCCCTTCCAGATAGATCCGCTCGGTCTCATCACACAGCTCTTTGATATGCTGCTTCTCCTCTTCCGTGGCATTCCTGCTTGCCACAGCGGCGACCTCCGGCTCCAGCAGGATCCTGACCTCGAACAGTTCCATAGCCAGACGATACTTATCCTCGAACTGCGCCAGCCCCAAGGGATCCTCCGCCACCATCTCCGTGCTTCTGACATAGGTGCCAGAGCCTCGCTTCACCTCCAGGACACCCTTAGTCACCAAGCTCTTCACAGCCTCACGGATCGTGCTGCGCCCCACGCCGAACAATTCTGCCAGCTTGTACTCACTGGGCAGCTTTTCTCCGATGGCTATGTTCTCCTGCTTCATATACATCATCAGCTGGTCTTCGATCTGTGGAACCAGCAGTTCGTGATTTACCTTCTCATATTGATACGCCATATCAGCTCCTACTACCCTAAGAATCTTTTATAAGTATCCCCTCATTATTTACTGATCGCTTCGTGAGCTGCTGTTCCTCCAGTTCCTCATAGAACCGGTAATTATTCTTGCCGTTCTGTTTGACATAATACAATGCTTTGTCCGCTTTTATATAATATTCTTCAAAGTTGTCTCCCTGTCTGCACATGCACAGACCGCAGGACAGGGATGCCGCTGAAGTCTCCGCCGCAGCATTTTTTGCCGCACGAAAGCTGTCAAACAGCTTTCTCACCCGCATGTTTATCTCTGCTTCCGATACCTCCGGCAGATAGAACAGGAATTCATCTCCTCCCAACCGGCAGACCACGGCGTTCTTCATGCACTCTGTAAGCGTCGCTCCCACCAGTCTGAGGGCATGATCCCCCGCCTTATGTCCATAGACATCATTGATCTTCTTCAGATTATCCATATCCACAAATCCCAGACAGCCGCCCTGCTTCTGCATTTTCTCAAGGATCAGTGCCTCACCCTTATGACGCATGGGAAGACCTGTCAGATAATCCAGGCTTTCCCTGGCCTCTCTCTGTCTGGCCAGCTCCAGCTCGCGGATGCGGTCCATCGTCTGGATCAGAGTAACGACCAGCAGGACCACCAGTCCGGTTGCGATAAATATCCCGGACAGTGACACCACTCGATACACCGCTGTCACCTCCAGCATGACTGCGATCATGGCAGCTACCAGTCCGATCAGCGGAAGCTTGTAATGTTTCGCCGTTCCCTTGATGAGATCCCGGCAAATGGTGATAAATACCGTCAGGAAGGTTCCTGCGATCACCATGTGGGACAAAAACATTGTCGAGATAAAATCTGCGATATTCAGTACCTGTAAGGCCGTGCATAGTACAAAATTCACATAGGTGATACACTCTGCCACATGATAGACCTTCCGGTACCTTCCCTGCTGCACACTGTCAATATAGAACATGATCGGAACCGGGCAGAGCATCACAACGAAGAAGCACATATTCGACAGAATAGAAGCATTGGAAACAAACAGCTGGCGCAGCTTCGATTCTCCCAGCATCCACACTGCTCCCAGGAGCATGCACCATCCCAGGTACTCCAGATCAAATCTCGTCTTATATATAATATCAAGCACCAGACTGATGATCAGCACGACCAGTCCGGCAAACAGCATGGCGCAGGCGACCAGAGTTACCATAAAATAGCAGTGGAACATATATGCCCAGATATCTGATTTATCCCCACAATATACCGTGTTGACGACACCGGAATACTTGTCGGTAAAGGACTGCAGTTCAATCCGCACTTCCTGCCCCGCATCCTCGCCGGATGTCTCGCAGAACACATACCCACTGGCAGAATTTTTCCCAAAAGGTCTGGTATTCTCCGTATCATACACCGCCCTCAGTTCCCCACCGATGTAAATGCGCACATTCTCCAGAGAGGACCTGATGGCGATCGTATTTTCATGATAATCCTGTGGGAGCACTGACCGGATGACCATAGGCTCTCCGGCAGGCACATCACATTTGCCCGGAACCGGGATTTCCTCTTTGGTTCCGTCTGCCAGCACCCGGTAAAAGGTTCCGGTATAAGTAATGCTTTCCTCCGTGACCGGTTCCCTTTCACTTGGGTAAATATATTGTCCCAAAAGGAATGCCGCAAGCAGCACACATATCACTACATAAAATAAAATTCTTTTATACTTTCGGATCGTATATTTCTCTTCTGTCAACTTTTCTACCTCATTAAATGATACCGGGGCAGCCCCCGCTTTTATTCCCTTATCGGGGTTCTGTCCATGATCTTTCACCCACTTATCAACAAGTTTATCACAAGCCGCTGAAAAAAGTAACTATCTATTTTACCCCGTAAAATGTTTATGGAAAATTCATTCGACAAATCATGCTTTCCGAACTAAAATAGAAATACGATATGATAATTTCATGATCCTATGAAAGGAGACAACATGATATGAAGAATAAAAAATATTCCATCGTTTATAGCAGCTTAACAGGTAATACCAAGGAGCTGGCTGATGCGATCCACGAGGCATTACCTCAGGATGAATGTGAGTATTTCGGTGTGTCCGACACAGTAATCCCTTCTTCCGAACTGCTCTATATCGGATTTTGGACAGACAAGGGAAATGCAGATACCAAGACATTACAGCTATTATCGCAGTTAAAGAATAAACAGATTTTTCTGTTTGGAACTGCAGGCTTTGGTGGCAGTGATATCTATTTCCGGAAAATCCTGAATCAGGTTAAACAGTTCGTTGACGCAAGCAATGTTATCGTCGGAGAGTATATGTGTCAGGGCAGAATGCCGCAGTCTGTCCGGGAACGCTACTTGAAAATGAAGGAAGCGCCTGATCATCCGGCAAATCTTGATGTATTGATCCAGAATTTTGACTGTGCCTTGTCTCACCCTGATGTAGATGACCTGGAGAGACTCAGACAAGCCGTTAGGAACTCATCCTTCTGATAAGACCATAAAATAAGGCAGTCCCACATAGCTGAGTCTGCCTTACTCTCTTTATTTAACATTGATGCCACTGGCATATTGCTGCAGAAACTGTTTCTTTCCGCAGGGTCTGCCAAAATAATATCCCTGCAGATAATCCACCTTCATTTCTTTCATTTTCAGAAGCCATTCTCTTTCCTCGATGCCTTCCGCACATATTCTGACATTAATACTATGTACCATGGGGATGATATTTTTATATAATTTATAATCCCTGTCACTGTTCATCGCCTTGGCAGTAAAATCTCTGTCCATTTTCACGTAACTCGGATTCATATCACGGATACAATGAAGGTTAGAATATCCTGTTCCAAAATCATCGATCACGAAGGAGATCCCGTTCTTTTCCAAGCTTTTACGGAATTTGCAGAACGAAGGTGTCATATCCATAAATCCGCTTTCTGTCATTTCAACGCATAAACATTCCGGCTTTAAAGCATACTTTTGAATCGCATCCAGAATATCCCGCTCCACATTGCCCTGCAGGATCTGAACATAAGAAACATTTACATTCATCCTGAAATCCGGAATATATTTCTGCATTTCACAGCACATTACTGCAGCTTCGTTCAAAATATATCTTCCGGCGGGAATGATCAATCCGGTCTCTTCCAACAATGGGATAAACTCCATCGGTGAAACAGGCTCCTGTCCTTCTTCCGTTATCATGGAAAAACGCATCAGCGCTTCTGCTCCAATGATCTGTTCCGTCTGGCAGTCCACGATCGGCTGATAATTGACTTCAAAGCCTTCATAATTGTTTACAATAGCATTACGAAGTGCTGCTACAATTCTTCCTTTTTGCAAAAAGGCCTCATAGTCATCCTGGTCAAAAACATAGAATCCGTTTTTACCCATGCCTTTTGCCTGTTTCAAGGCAAATTCAAACTTTTTGCGGCATTCTTCGGTTCCCTCA
>OGCN01003803.1_pt1 | contig 13995 bp, 8 predicted proteins | sample 1570181 | NCBI WGS metagenome assembly OGCN01 (sample SAMEA4370584, study PRJEB24528) | human gut metagenome | reverse complement strand
CCTCAAACTTAATCGATTGAGTTGAAGAGTCGACTTCGGTTTTAACGGTAACTCCGCTATCGCCACCGCTCTCTAGCTCTGCTTGATCTTGCGCGAACACGTTTACAAGATTTGCAAGACTTGTCGAGCTCACCAAACCCGTAGGATCGATGACTGTGAGCGTGGAAGCGGCGGTGTGTACAGATCCATTGACCATGCCCAAAAGAGCGCCGGCGCCACCCGCCAGAACGCCACATATGATAGGAACCAGAACAACCCATCTAGAATAATGCTTGATCATGAGCCACAAATCTTGCAATGTCAAAACAGCCTCATTTCAGTATACGAAAAACATTCCAAGTATAAACGACTTCCCCATCAGCGCAAAGAGCCAGCCAAGCTCAAACAGGGAAACAATAATTTGTTCAACGAAAGGGTGACCCTGCAAAAGATTATGCGGCCAACAGGAAACGCGCGCACCTCGCATGACGCTCGCTTGCTTCGCAATTCAGCCTTTATGCATTTCTATACCTCACCGAGATTCCGTTAGCATGGGTCAATCTGCTTCTCTTCGACCAGTAATAGGCCAAAGAAATGAATAGAAAGAAGGATACATTCGTCATTGGCTCCATGGTGCCCACCATTAAGTAGGCACCAAAAAAGGAAGATAGAACTGCAACCGAAATATTATGCCGACACTTATAAAGCCTTATTGCCGTCAAACCAAGAAGACATAGCATTAGTATTAGGCCAATAAGACCCGATGTAAACAAGACATCTAAATAGATATTGTGCGTATGATAATAGTGAGCTTGATTGATAATCAGATACTCATTGCCCGAAACGCCATAGCCAAAAACAACATGCTGCCCATCGAGCAGAGTAAACGCAAGATCCCAGATTGGCGTGCGACCGGAAAAGGTAATGCTTTTTCCGAAAACGCCCGCTATAAAAGGGCCCATATGATTTTCGATCCTCACCACAACAACAAGCAAGAACAGTATGCCCGATCCCACTAGCATCGTTAGGCCATTGAAGAAACCCCGCATTCTCTTTTTTTTGAATAACGAGAAGGGAGGCTACAAGAAAAAGCATGGCTAGCGAGGTTGTTGCGGATCCGGAGAGAAGGGTCTGCGCAATCACAACAACAAACACCATGAGGGAGCGCAAAGAAAACCTTTTGCGGAACGCGTAATCTAAAAGCAAAGAGCACGCTAGAGAAAGAAAACTGATCTGATAAGCAGCATTCCTGTTGTCATAAAAATAAAACTCAGCCGCATAAACGCCCCCCGGAAACAACACCATGGAGACAACGTTGCATACAGACAGACCGCAGGCGGCAAGAAGGACACCAGCCAATAATTCCTTTGGGCGTCGGTGAACTAGCATCGATACAAGCATCACCACCGCCACATACGCTAACCAATTATGAGCCCACAATTCTTTGCTACCCTCGTATAGTAGCGTGGGTAAAAGAGCAGCCAGAACAAGGGCGAGAGTAATTAGGACAAAGGCGTCTCTAGACCCATCGCGCGAAAAGAAATAGAAGGAGCCAATAAACAAGATAATAATCCATCGCACCACCTCAAATCCCTCCAGGAACAATCCACCTTGCCAGTAATAGAGGAAGGTCGAATTCGAAGGAATGAGGAAAAGAGCGGCCAACGCGACAAGAGTTGTCAGTAGAATACCGTTTGCACGGAGGATCGCATCGATCACAAAAGCGCGTGCTTCGCATAACTCCAATCTGCCCACCCTTATGCCTTTCATAGACTATTGGCCTGTATCAGCGGCTATTGTAGCATCCCCTCTTCATGTTCATCCAACGACTTATATTGCCCGAGAACGGCCAGTGACAGATGGCATGGCAAAGGCATAAGACTTTCTGCTAAGATCGCATCATGGTCTTTTCCAGCACGATATTCCTGTTCGCATTTCTGCCGCTGTTCTTGGCGGTTTACTTCGCCATGCCGTGGCGGCCGGCGAAGAACGTGGTCCTGCTGCTGTTCTCGCTTCTGTTCTACGCTTGGGGCGAGCCGGTGTACGTGTGGCTCATGGTGGCCTCCATCTGCTTCAACTGGCTGTTCGCCTTCATTATCGGCAAGTGCGGCGAGGGCAAGACGGCACCGAAGCGGTTCTGGCTCGTGGCGGCGCTCGCGGCCAACCTGCTCGTGCTCGGGTTCTACAAGTACCAGGGCTTTCTGGCCGAGAACATCAACCGCGCCATCGGCGAGGAGTTCATCGCCGAGTTGAACCTGGCGCTGCCTATCGGCATCTCGTTCTTCACCCTGCAGGCCATCACCTACGTGGTGGATGTCTATCGCGGCGAGGTGAAGGTGCAAAAGAACCCGCTGTACCTCGGCATGTACATCGCCATGTTCCCGCAGCTGGTGGCTGGCCCCATCGTGCGCTACGCCGACATCGAGCACGAGATCGATAACCGCCGCGCCACGCTGGAGGGCTTCGCTCAGGGCCTGCGGCTGTTCTGCGTGGGCTTGGGCAAGAAGGTGCTGCTCGCCAACACCGCCGGCGTGCTGGCCGACTCGCTGCTGCCCCGCGAGGCGGCCGAGATCGGCTTTATCGGCTGCTTCTCGGGCGTGGCCGCCTACACCTTCCAGATTTACTTCGACTTCTCCGGCTACTCGGACATGGCTATCGGCCTTGGCAAGATGATGGGCTTCGAGTACCCGCGCAACTTCAACTACCCCTACACGTCGAAGTCGGCCACTGAGTTTTGGCGCCGCTGGCACATGTCGCTCGGCGGCTTCTTCCGCGACTACGTGTACATCCCGCTCGGCGGCAACCGCGTGAGCACGCCGCGCTTCGTGCTGAACACCATGATCGTGTGGGGCCTGACGGGCATCTGGCACGGCGCCGCGTGGAACTTCCTTCTGTGGGGCCTGTACTGGGGCGTGCTCATCCTGCTGGAGAAGTTCTTCGTCATGAGGGCGCTCGATAGGCTGCCGCGGTTCGTGAGCCATATCTGGTGCGTCGTGCTGTTCTTCTTCGGGTGGCTCCTGTTCGCCGTGACGGGGCTTTCGAACGTGGGGGAGTGGTTCTGCGCCATGTTCGGCGCCTACGGGTGGCTGGGCACCTCCACGCTCTGGGAGCTGCAGTCTTGGAGTTACGTGAGCCTCGTGCCCATCTTTATCGTGGGTTCGCTGCCATGGGCGCCGTGGCTGCGCAAGAAGATCCAGGCCTGGGCCGAGGGCGACCCGCATCGCGCCATCGTCGCCGCCCCGCAGAAGGGCAACACCGCCGTGCCGCCCTGCCAGGTGGTCTGCGAGGGCCCCGTGCCCGCTGGCCGCGCCCGCGCCGTGACCGCCGTGAACGTGCTCGCCGACGTGGCCCTTCTGGCCGTCTTCGTCCTGAGCTGCATGTCGGTGGTCTCCAGCTCGTACAACCCGTTTATTTACTTCCAGTTTTAGATCTTTTGAATCCCCCACAACGCAGAAAAGATGCACTCATGAACGATCCGCTGGCGGATGTTATTCGATGGAATGATAGGTCGTGGTAAGGTGTCGAGAAACGCAGACAATAAAGAACGCGGAGCATTAACCCATAGCGAAAGGCCGACCGTGTCACACATACCCTATATTTCGATAATTGTTCCCGTATACAACAGCGAGGCGTACTTGCCCGATCTTTTCTCCTCGCTCGAAAATCAAACTTTTGAAGATTATGAAGTGATATTCGTCGATGACGGTTCCACCGATAGAAGCCTCTCGCTTTTAGAGTCCTTTTTCCAGAGGGATCCGAGGGTCTCGATCATTCACCAGGAGAACGCAGGGGGAGCATCCGCAAGAAACAGAGGAATCGACCACGCGAAAGGCGAGTTGATGATATGCATCGATTCTGATGACACTCTTTCGCCAGTACTGTTAGAACATATGGCCCTTCCCTTCGAGAATTCAGATGTTGGCATGGTGATTTCCTATATCGACACTTACTACGAAGACACAGGCGAGTACAGATCAATGCCTTGGGCGGTAAATGTCGATCTGGCAACCAACACCCCCTTCCCCCCTGCGAGCGCAATCGATCTATTCCGAGACGTCATTGGCTACATCGGGAACAAAATGATACGGAGATCAATCATCGAGAAGCATAATCTTCGTTTTCAGACGATCCGTTCCCATGATGATCTGTCTTTTGTATACGCTACTATGGCTGCCTCGCCGAAAATAGTAATCCTCGACGAAGAGCTGTATCACTACCGTCGTAGAAGCAACGGCAGCTCTATAACCGATACAACAATGATTGATTTGTATGAATGCGCTTTCGTCGCCCTCTACGATCTGAAAAGCAAGCTCATCGCCATGAACATCTGGGCTGACTTTTCGCAGATGTTCACAAATTACGCTCTATATATGTGCAAATGGAAAGTCGACATCGCGCCTGGGAACAAAGCCGATGAGATACGCAGGCACCTGAGAGACGAGTGGTTCAGGAAACTAGATCTGCTAGGGTTTCCACGCAGTTACTACCTACACAGTGAAGAGTTTTCATTCATCGGCGAAACCCTAGATTACGAGAATCAAAATGCCCGCAAGGAGGAAATACTCCGGCTCAACAACGAAGTGAAGAAGCTCAAGACGCAGAACAACCGCATCCGCTCCTCTCATTCATTTAGAGTCGGGCATATGCTGACAGCTATCCCTCGCGCACTCAGAAGGATAGCAAACAAGTGAGTCGGTTTCGTAGTAGTTCGCTCTCCCATGCTATGTTATCCTGCCGATAATCTTTCCTTTCATGAATTGGAGTTTCGCGAATCATGCAACACCTGAGAAATGTATGCTTTTCGCTTGTGCTATTTATTATGCTCTGCGGACCTTTTGGGTTATGGTTCGCAGAGCATACCGGAATAACGCTTCCCTCTTGGTTCACCATGGATGAAGCTGCTTATTTATCGGGGGGGACGGCCAAAGCTGACGTCCGCGGCAATCTTTCGCTGTCCGGCTTCGGATCCAAAGCTCTTCAAGAAGCCGTCGAAACGGCGGCGGGCAACCATATTCCGATGAAAGGCAGCGCGCTCATTGCCAACGCAACACTCCAACGTTCAGCTATTAGCTTATCGAACGAGCTCTTCGGTTGGGACTGCTACCCAACCTATTATGGAAGTTCTTATATCTATTGTCCCGCCCTTAAAGCGCTGGGGCAAATTCCTTCTCTTTCCACGGCAAGCCTACAGGACTATAACCACTTCTGCGACAGTATTGAGTCATATTCCCAAAACAATCCGAATCAGTCTATTACCGTCTTCCTCGTCGACATGTCATCGACGTCCGCCTCAAACCCCGCAATGCAATACGTCCAAGCAAAGGCAACTACCAGCGATGTCTCCAGTTATATGAAATCAAGATTATCCGGATGCCAGAACGTCCGGATAATCGACAATAGCTACGTAGATCCGATCGTCTACTATGATGACTTTTTCAAGAGCGACCATCATTGGAATGCTCGCGGCGCGTTCAAAGCGTCCAAGCTTTTATTGAGTCGACCTATGCCAAGCAGCACTTTTGAGGAGATATCCTACCGCACGATTGATGGTCCTCCATATTCGGGCGCCTTCGCCAGAAGCTCACTCTGCTTGATTGAGGATACCCCTTTCGACTTTGCGGATCCGTTCGAGTCGATAGTGTTCGACTCGAACGGGGAAACACTCTCCGGAGAAGAGCATCCTGCCTATTACGAAGCAAATTGGCTTAACCGTCATTTCCAATTCTATGACTTATATTACAATTTCGCGTCTTCCATTAGTAACACGGCAAAACCGGGCGATGGCAATGCAGTAATCATTTGCGACTCCTTTGGTGGCGCACTTCTGCGGCCAGTAGCGACAAGCTACGACAGGGTTTCCGTCACGACGGCACTCCACGCTTCCACAACAACTGAAGACAGGCTCACCGAATTATGCGGCGGATCATCTTCCGATCCTGATGTGTATTTCATTGCGCATCCAGCCAATTATATTTCGTTCAACTCTAGAAATCCATATTTTTTCGAAACGGAAAATGAAGGAGAGGATGCAAGTTAGACTTCCACATCGCCCTTGATTCTTGATACTTCATTTGCACCTTAGAAGCATTAGTGCACTAAGGGCCAATGCCTGCGCACAGAAAAACAACTTGAGGAGTTCCACATGAGTCCAAAACTGTCAATTATTATGCCTGTCTGCAATGTCGAGAACTATCTCGCCGACTGCCTCGACAGCGCTTTGCGCCAGTCATTTCAAGACGTAGAAATAATCTGTATCAACGACGGCTCAACCGATGGATCGCTCGAGATTCTGCACAAGTACGAAAAGCAGGACAGCAGGGTTAAGGTAATAGACAAGCCCAATGCCGGCTATGGGGCCGCAATGAACGATGGGCTTGATGCGGCAACTGGCACATACGTTGGCATCCTCGAATCCGACGATTATGTCTGCGAGCATGCTTGGGAAAAGCTATATGCACTGGCCACCAAGAGCAATTTGGACATTGTCAAAGGTTGCTACCTTCAGTTTTCCGAGACTAAAGAGTCGTTCTTCAACGCAATCACCAAGGTTGATCGACATTGCCCCACATGGCTTCCTCAAGTTCCCTTCGACACCGTTTTCACACCAAAGGACTATCCTCGCTGTTTCTGGATGAACCCTAGCATCTGGACGGGAATCTATAAGCGAGACTTCCTGCTAAAGAACAACATACGGTTCAACGAGACGCCTGGAGCCTCATACCAGGACACCTCTTTTGCCTTCAAAGTTTGGGTCTCGGCTGAGCGCGCCATGGCTACGGAGACCCCGGTAATACACTATCGCCTGGACAGCGCCTTCTCGTCTTCGAATTCTCGGGCAAAGGTCTTCGCTGTTTGCGACGAGATGGACGAGTGCGAAGAGTTCCTGGACAGTCGAAATTCGGATGGCCTGTTTTACCATATCCTCTGCGCTCTCAGATACAAGACGTATCTCTGGAATATCGGACGCGTAAGCGCCGCCTTGAAGCTATCTTTCCTAGATAGGATGCGCGGAGATTTCCTTCGAGACATCGAATTGAACCGTTTCGACGCACATCTCTTCGACGACGCCTCTCGTGAGGAGTATCTCGCTATCGCAGGAGTAGATAGCAGCTCTTCAGATTCCGGTCCTTCCCAGGATCAGCAAACCCCTATCGTGCTTATCCCGCAGAAAGATAGCGGGCTTGAAGAAAGCAATCTCTTCACTATCATCGTTCCCTTCGCCAATAACGAACGGCATCTTCCCGAGTGCCTCGAAAGCATAGAGAGCCAGACCTGTAAAGAATACGAAGTCGTCCTCGTCGACACCGGTTCATCCGACGGCTCTTTTCCGCTTGCTTCAGAATACGCGTCGAGAAACAATACAACTTTGCTCAGATTGCACGGAGCGACAGCTTACGATGCCATCATTGCGGCTTCTCGCCAAGCAAGCGGAAACTTCATCCAGCTTCTCATGCCGTCAGATCGCTTGGAGAGCGACGCCCTTGCCTCAATTTCCGACCAGCTGAACGACTATGACCTCGATCTTGTCGTTCATGGAGTACGTGCATATTACGAAACTCCTTTTGTGGAAAAGAAATATCAAAAAAAGGGAAACCCCTTTGCCTCACATCGCCTCTATCCCTCGATCTCCACCGGCGAATTGCTTTTCGCCGAAATGGAAGAAGCGGATGACTTTCACGATGAAATCTGGTCCATGGTGTTCTCGAAGGAGCTCTTGAAGAAAGCTGCGATTCCGTCACGTTACACCGAGCTTAACGATCATCTTCTCGCCTTGCAACTTATTCTTCTCGCGAATCGTGCCGGCTGCTCCAACAGAGGAACCTACATTCGCAGAATCACCGATTACCCTATCGACAAACCTGTTGAACCTGCCAAGAAGATTCTAAGCAGGTTAGAGGGCTTGGGAACACTGCAGAACCTGCTTGAATCCCGCGATGACGACTACCTCGTATGGCATGCGCTTGATGCATTTTGCAATGAGTGGGCGAGGCTTTGCCGAGTAGATTATCGCAATGCAAACACTGCTCAGAGAAACGAGGTGCTCCGCTGCTGCAGCAAGGAGGCGGAGCGCTTTCTCACGGCAATTCGATGGGGCGTTCGTCCCGACGAGCTGCGCATATCTTACGAGAGACGGGGAAATCGCCTGCAAAGAGAGCTCAACGAGGCGACCAAGGCAGGGCGTGCGGTAAAAACAGCACGCAACTTGTCCGCACGTTTGCGTCAACTTCGCTCTTCTGCCAAAAGACTCACCCAACTCGGAGGAAAAAGGACGCAGGAGACGCCTCACCTCGTGTCTAAAACGAGTCCCAAAACACTTATCGTACTCGACAGCGCAGAATGCTCCTCCGAGATGCAGTCGTGCGTGATACTGGCGAGAATCTTAACCGAGCTCGGTGAGAAGAGCACCGTCGTCATACCGGAAAAGGGAGCTTTAGAAGTCGTACTGAACACCGAACGCGTTCCCTACCGCATCTTCCCCATCTTCAAAGAGGCCCCTCGCACCACCGATGGCAACACGGCACCGATCAAGAAGGAACCCACATTCGCCTTCGATCGCAAGGTTCTAGCCAAGCTTGCAAAATACATCGAGGAAGAGCATTTCGATATAGTGCACTGCATCAACTACGATGGCCTTTACGGGGCATTAGCAGCAGCCGCTGCGAACGTTCCCAGCATTTTCCATCTTCGCTCGTCAATAAGAACAGGAGCAATGAGCGACGAAATCATAACCGATGCGCTTAGCCGGGTTGGCGCAATATATGCTGCATCTGACACTGCCGCACGTACGCTCTCAAATAGATGCCCCCGTGTTTCCGCGCAAGTCATCTACGACGGCGCCGAGCCCCATAAATTCTATTCCCTCCACGGACGCACGAACCTCGATCATCTCAGAGCGGTATTCTGCGTCGAGGCACTGACGAAAAGCGCCGCAGAAATCTTATCCTCCGCCCTTGCCGCTGTTAGTGAGCTAACGCAGAAGCGATCTGGCACAACCTGTAGCATCGCTATCATTGCGGAAAGACTCGACGATAATGCTATGGTAATTCTTCAGAGCACTATCGCGGAAAAGGAGCTTTCGGGCTCAGTTGGAGTGTTCGGTAGCCGCAGCGACATGCCAGAGCTCTGGCACTGCAGCGATATCGCCCTCATGATCTCGGACGAAGACCTCTCCGTAAGCACCGGCGTTGGCGCCATGATGGCCGGAGTGCCTCTTCTCTGCGCAGCAAACAATCCCTGTAGCGAGATTATCGAGAATGGTGCGACGGGCTGCATCTTGGCGGAAACCAATCTCGCAACAATCGAGAGCGCCATCGAGGACGTGATAGACAACTCCGCTCCTACCCACAAAATGTCAGTAGATGCCCAACAAGTCGCACGTTTTTGCTACACGCTCGAGGAAACCGCCCGAATAATCCATCAACTGCATAAAGACTTCTTCGCAAATCAAATAGCTACCGCTTAATGCTCGGCTCGAGAAGAGCAAGCGTGAATACTCGCTTGCTCTTCTATTTATCCGCTGCTTCCCCGCCTCGAGTCAGTTCTTTTCTAATCCTTCGAGGAAGCCGCAAAGCTGCCCTGCCGCAGCTATAGAGCCATTTTACTTTCGAGAATTTGCGTTCGATCTCGGCACGTTCTTTCTCGGCATTTTTAAACGCACGCTCAACTTGGGCTCTCTGTTTCTCCGATTCTCTCAAGCGACGTCGGAAATCGAGTCTCTTCGCCTCTTCCGTATCTAAATCCCGATTTGTCGCAAAGAGCATATAAACTTTAAAGCCCTCGCAGCTTTCATCGCGAAGATGAGAAACGAACTCGTTATACCAGGGCGTATAGTAGTAGCCGTCTTTACGAACGCGCAGATCCATGACATCGATTGCTTCACTTTTCAGGTAATCGAAGCACTGATCGAACGCGTTGGAATTCGTCACATTCCTCAGAGTGTGACGTGCAACTCCGAGGAACTTGCAATCGAAGCTTCGCTTCGCATCACCTAGCTTCGAACCGATCGCCCGCCATACCCGCATCCAGGCATAAAGAGGATCAAGGGCAGCCTGACTAAGCGTTCCCACGAGACTATCTGGCCTGTCGATACGGTAGACCACAAGCGGAGTCTTCACCACCGTTATTCGATCGGCATACCAAAGAGCAAGGGCACATATCTCAACATCTTCACCGTTCCGCGTCGTTGCATATTGCAGATGACGCTCTCGCAGGAAATCGAGGCGGAACATCTTATTGAACATCATAATAGTGGTGAAGCTGAACAGATGCTCCGCATTGTCGGAGCGGTTGAATGGCAGTTTCTCAGGCACCCGCTTTACTTCCAAATAACCGGGCGCATCTACCGTGAGCCCAAGTTGCTCATAGTAGCGCTTCCCCGCGCAAACGCAGATATCCGCTTCGTCTTTCTTGCTCTTCTCGTACATGAGCTCCAGAGCATTTTCCGCCATGAAGTCATCGGAATCGCAGAACATGATGTATTCGCCGCGAGCTGCGGCCATCCCATTGTTGCGAGCGGTACCAGCGAATTGGTTTTGCTGATGAATTACTTTTAGTCGTAGGTCTTTAGCAGCATAGCTCTCAAGAATTGCCGGTGATTCATCGGTGGATCCATCGTCCACGCAAATGATCTCGATGTCAGCCAGAGATTGCCCGACAATGCTATCGAGACATTGCTCGAGATATGGGGCGGTATTATAGACAGGAACGACCACCGAGACCTTCACCGGATTCGCCATGGCTAATCCTCCAGATAGGCCATGAGGTTGCGGTACATGCCGGGCAGATCCTGCGTCGCCGCCCAGCCGAGGGCCTGAAGGCGCGATACGTCCAACGGCAGATGATGTTCGGGGGGGTAAGGGGCATCGGGGTCTATCGCGCAGCGCACCTGCACGCTGCCGTCCGGTGCCAAGGACGCCACCATCTCGGCCATCTCCCGCACCGAGCAGTAGGTGGACGGGTTGGCGGCGTTGTAGGCGCATCCCGGCTCGCCCTTCAGCATCACCGTGAGCAATGCGGACACCGCGTCGGCCGTGTACAGGTACATGCGCGTGCTGGCGCCCGTCGTCTTAAGGACGATGTCCTCCCCCGCCAAAGCGTTGCGCGCGCACATGGCAAACAGGCGGCCGTCGCTCTTCGGGATGCCGGGGCCGAAGGTCTGGGCCAGGCGCACCACCATGGCGGGGACGCCATACTCGGCGGCATAGGCGCAGCAGTACTGCTCGGCCATGCGTTTGCCCTCCGGGTAGCAGCTGCGCACGCGCAGGGGGTCCACATAGCCCACTTGGCTCTCATTCAGCAAGTTATCAAGTCCCGGCTCGGCGTTGCCATCGCCGTAAGCTTCCATGCTGGAAGCGTACACCATGCCAGACACGCCCTTCGCCCGGGCCAGCTCCAGCACGCGCCTCGTGCCGAGCACCAGGGCGTCCGCCGTCTCGACGGGATGCTCCGCGAAAAACTTCGATGCCGTGGGGCAGGCAGTGTGAACGATGTAGTCGATGGAGCCCTCGGGCTGAGGGAAGTCCTCAACAGAGCCCACGACCATTTCTAGGCCATCGTCCTCACCGTAGGCGGAAAATATCTCGCGAGCACGCTCCTCGTTCCTTACTAGGCAGAGAACGCGGATCTGCGGGCCTAGGCCGAGACGGTTGCGCTCCAGCAGCAGGCGAGCGCAGGCGAAGCCGATGAGGCCCGTGGCTCCGGTGATGAGCACGCACTTCCCTTCTAGCTCGCCCCAGGGAATGGCCTCCGAGCGCGCCTGCTCGCGCGATTCGGCAAAGATATCGAACATGGCAGCCTCCTAGAAACCGAATATCTCCGAGCTCTCGCGCGCATCCACGAAGGCCCGGAAGATGTAGAAGTCCGACGGCGTGGTGATCTTGATGTTCTCCGGTCCCGTCTCCACCGCGTGCAGCACGTGCCCGTAATGGCGCATGAGGCTTGCCGAATCGATGAATCCCTCCTCGCCATCGGTCATGGCCCGTTCGTGGGCGTCGATGAGCTCGCCGATGTTGAAGCACTGGGGGGCTTTGGCCATGCGGCAGGCGGCCCGGTCGATGATGTTGGTTACCACGCCGTCCTCTTCCTGCACGATGGTCTCGATGGCCGGCGTGACGGAAATGGCGTTGCCATGGGCGGCCACCGATTCGGCGCACCTTGTAATGGTCTCGTCGCTCACCAGAGGGCGCACCCCGTCGTGGACGAACACGGCATGGTCGCGCCCCACGGCCGCCTCCAATGCCGCCAGGCCGTTGCGGATGGATTCCTGCCCCGTGGCACCACCAGGAATCACATCGACGACCTTGGTGATGTCGTAATGGGCGATCTTCTTCTTCAGGAAGGAAATCCAATCCTTCAGGCACACTACCACGATGCCGTCGATAGCCGGGTGGTTCTCGAAGGCCTCGATGGTATACAGGATGATGGGCTTTCCGTACAGCTCAAGGAACTGCTTGGGCCGCGTTTTGGTGTTCATCCGCTGGCCCGTTCCACCAGCGAAAATAAGGGCGTAGTTCATGGGCAGCTGCTTCTTTCCGCTTCTCTTGCCGTTTTCGCCTATTATGACGCATTGCGCGCCAAGCGCACGCCCGGCACTTCTTTTTCCAGGAGCACCGCATCAATGACGCGGTCGGCCGCATAGCCCGCCTGCTCCGAGCAGCGATCGATCATCGATGCGTCCGGCGCCGTCGAACGGTAGGCGGCCTTCTCTAGCACGTCCACGAACTCTTCGGACGTGTCGCACACCACCCCCGGCGCCATATCGTCCACCGAGCGCTGCACGCCACGCGTAGCCGAGTACTCCACCTTGTCGGGCACGTAGAAGACCACCGGCTTTTGCAGAAGGAGGCAGTCGTAGAAGCAGGACGAGTAGTCCGTTACCAGAACATCGGCCACATAGAGCAGGTCACCCAAACTCTCGTCCGAGAGATCCTTCAAGCGATTCGCGAAAGCGGACGGTATCTCCGGGCGCTCCTCGATGAAGTGGTGCATCTCGAAGACGAAGTATGAGTTGGTGCGCTCGCACATCTCCCAAAGCGCCCGGTAGTCGATGTAGGAGTCGTAAGGGTAATAGGCCGTGGCCTGCCCGGCCCCGCGAAAGGTGGGGGCGAACACGATCACGCGCCCGTCGCCCATCCACGGGTACTTCGCCATAAGGCGTTGCTCCGCCGCCGCCTGGCGCTCCTCGTCGAGGAAGTGGTCGAGCCGGGGCATGCCGGTGGCTAGCAGTGCCTCCTGTTCGATGCCGAACACCTCGGAGTAGATATCGCGTAGCTCCCCATTGCCCACCAGGGCGTAGTCGTAGCGCCGATGGGCCGACTGGTAGGGGTCGGGGGAACCTGAGATGCCGAAGCGGGCATAGCCTACCGACTTGAACCCGACGCCGGCATGCCATACCTGGGTGAGCACCGTATCGTCGTCGGGATCGATGAAGTTGAAGACGGGACAGTAGTCGTCGATGAAGATGTAGCGACTCCTGGCAATGGCGTTGATGTCCTTAATCCAGAAAAATAGATTCTGGTGCCCCACGAATGTGTTGCGGTACCGCTCTATGACGTGGAATTCCTTGTCGATCCCCCTCTCTATTAGGCGATCCCGAACGGCGGCCAGGTTCTCCGTCGGCTCATCTCCGTTCTCCTTAAAGAACAGCACGACGTTATCCTTCGGCCGCAAGACCTTCCTCGCTAGCTTGTAATAAAGCGAGAAGAGGTTCTTCTCCATCTGCCGGAGACTGAACCGGCGCGTCTGGGGCTTCCGGTTCTTCACGAAGTAGTCGATGGCCAGCTTCACGATGAGGTAGTCGCTGGCGTCCATGGAGGGAATGAGCGAGGCGGCCAGCGCGTACTTGCCGTCCACATAGCGGAAGACCCGGGACAGGTCGCCCAGCCACTCCGTCAGCTGCGGCGAATAGGCGATGTTATGGGTCGTGAAGGGACGGTTGCGGATGTCCTCGTCGATCTGTTCGTCGGTGAAGGGGTATGCGGCATAGTCGACCCCATCTCTTTTCGCCCTTCGCACTTG
>OGCN01003798.1_pt1 | contig 14015 bp, 18 predicted proteins | sample 1570181 | NCBI WGS metagenome assembly OGCN01 (sample SAMEA4370584, study PRJEB24528) | human gut metagenome | reverse complement strand
GAGATGGGGAAGGCGAAAAGAATCGTTTCCCTCATTATGACAGGGATCGCGCTCCTGATCCCGGTGCTTTGTGTATCGAGATTTCAGCTGATCTTTGCGGTGATTCTCGCAGTGCTGACATTTATGATCGTCAGCGGACACAGGAAAATCAGGTATCTTTTCATGGCAGCGGCGGGACTTGTTCCACTCTATGTGATCTTAACGATTGCCAGAAGCCATGATGTGACGTATCTGAATGGAATCTTTGAGATGAAGAATGCGGCTACGCCGATCTTTATCACGCAGCCTTACATGTATATTGCAAACAATTACGACAATTTTGACTGTCTGGTACGGGAGCTTCCGGCCCATTCTATGGGACTAAAGGGAATGTTTCCGCTCTGGGCATTATCGGGGCTTAAGTTTATAAAGCCTGCATTAGTGGACTGGCCGATCTACGTGAATAAGGAGGAGCTGACTACGGTTACACTCTTCTATGACGCGTATTATGATTTTGGAATTGCCGGTATATTTCTGTTTTCATCAGTATTGGGAGCGGCTGCCGCATGGCTTTCTGCAAGGACATACCCGGGAAGAAATCCGGCGTGGTACCTATTCTATTCTCAGGGAGCGCTCTATTTTATGCTCTCGTTTTTTACAACCTGGTATTCCAATCCTACGACCTGGTTTTACTTTGTGGTGACCGGTGCCTTTGGAATTTTTTTAGAGATTAAACACAACAGACGGAGGAGACAGCTATGATATCAGAAAAAATGAAACCATTTATGGCTAATAATTCCGCGATCCGCGCAATGTTCGAGGAAGGGAAAAGAATGGCTGCTGTTTACGGCAGGGAGAATGTATATGACTTCAGCCTTGGAAACCCGAATGTTCCGGTTCCGCAGGTGACAGAGGCGATCCTCGACGTGGTGAAGAATGAGGATTTCATGACACTCCATGGATATATGAGCAATGCAGGCTATGAAGATGTCCGTCAGACCATCGCAGAGTCCTTAAATAAACGGTTCGGAACGAATTTTTCCTTTAAGAACCTGATCATGACAGTGGGTGCGGCGAGCGGATTAAATATCATTTTAAAGAGCATTTTAAATCCGGGCGATGAGGTTATCGTGTTTGCACCGTATTTTGTGGAATATAATGCGTATGTGAGAAACTATGACGGAAATGTTGTGGTCATTTCTCCGGATACTGAGACGTTTATGCCGAAGCTTGATGAGTTTGAGGCGAAGATCACTGCTAAGACGAAGGCTGTTATCATCAACAACCCGAACAACCCGACGGGTGTTGTGTATGATGAGGCGACGATCAAGGCTATGGCTGCGATCCTGGAGAAGAAGGAAAAGGAGTTTGGCACATCGATCGTGCTGATCTCTGATGAGCCGTACCGTGAGCTGGCTTACGGCGGGGTTGAGGTTCCGTTTGTGACGAAGTATTATCACAATGCGGTTGTGGGATATTCTTACAGTAAGTCCCTCTCTGTTCCGGGTGAGCGTATCGGCTATGTCGTGATTCCGGATGAGGTGGATGATTCTGCGGCCCTGATCGGGGCAGCTACGATCGCGAACAGGGTGATCGGATGTGTGAATGCACCGTCACTGGTTCAGAAGGTGATCAAGTATTGCATTGAGCATGAGGTTACGGTGGATCTGGAGACTTATGAGAAAAACAGGAATCTGATCTATGGTGCGCTGACGGAGTATGGATTTACTTGTGCGAAGCCGGATGGAGCGTTTTACTTGTTTGTGAAGTCTCCGGTGGAGAACGAGAAGGAATTTTGCGAGGTGGCGAAGAAACATCACGTGCTGGTAGTTCCGGGCAGTTCGTTTGCTTGTCCGGGGTACGTGAGACTGGCTTACTGTGTGTCCTATGAGCAGATCGAGAGGTCTCTGCCGGCATTTAAGAAGATTGCAGAGGAGTACGGGCTTTGTAAGTAGTGATGGCGGGAAAACCGGTGAAAGGAGTACAGATCATTAGCCAGACTTTGTTTGAAAGCATATAAAGCCGTATGAGATCATGTGGAGTACTGAAAAAGGGGGATCGACTGAGTAAAATACTGCGGATGGAATGCAGCAGGATTTTTACAGGATTAGGAGGTCCATGGAATGAATTTCAGAAAGTATGCAGGGATTATTTTAAATATTCTGGTTCCTTTGTTCACAGTTTATCTCGTCTGTGTCTGGGGACTGAGGCTGGTGGTGTTTTTTCTTCCATTTGTGATCGGATGGATCGTGGCAGCGATCGCGAATCCGGTGGTGCGTTTTTTTGAAAAGCGGCTGAAGATCGTCCGCAGGCACGGCTCGATGGTTCTGATCGCAGGTGTGCTGGCACTGGTGATCTTTGGCATCTATGCGCTGTTTTCCTGGGTGTTCCGGGAAATGACGGAGTTTGGGCAGGCACTGCCCGGAATTTATGCGTCGATCCGGGAGGAAGTCGATCTGGCCTGCGAGCGGATCGGGGGACTTTTGAAGTATCTTCCTGCAGACACGGAGACGACGATCATTTCCGAGCTGGAGAATGTGGGTGGATATATCGGCGATTTTGTTCAGAAGATTGCAGCTTCCGCAGGCAGCCGCGTAGTGCGGACGCTGCCGGAGGTCTTTGTGAATACGATTATTGTATTTCTTTCTTCTTATCTGTTTCTGGCAGATCATGATAAGCTTGTGGAGACGGTACGGAAGGTTATGCCGGGGCCTGTGATCAAGTATGGACGGATGATGAAGAACGATATCAGGACGTTGATTGGCGGGTATTTTCTGGCGCAGTTTAAGATCATGTTCGTGGTCGCAGTGGTGTTGGTGATCGGAATGTTATTCCTCAGGGTTCCATATGGAATTTTTCTTGGAATCGCGATCGCGATTCTGGATTTTCTGCCGATGTTCGGCACAGGAACGGCATTGATTCCCTGGGCAGTGGTGAGACTCTTTACCGGGGAGTACGGTTATGCGCTCAGCCTTGTCATTCTCTATGTTTTAACACAGGGCATCCGTCAGGTGATCCAGCCGAAGATCGTCGGTGACAGCATGGGACTTCCGCCGCTTGCAACACTATTCTTCCTCTATCTTGGTTTCAAGTTCCGCGGTATTGCGGGAATGATCATCGCTGTACCGGTCGGCATCCTGTTTATCCGGTTTTACGGATATGGGGCATTTGACGGCCTGATCAGGAATGTGAAGCTTCTTGCGGAGGAGATCAGGAAGCTGATGGAAGGATAGAAAATAAGAAAAAGAGACAGGCATTTGGAAGCTTATCTAAGTTTCCGGATGCCTGTTTTGGTATTAAGAAAACAAAATTTATTCAGAAGATGAGCCATCGGCGGGGACAATAACGATATTGACGTCCGGGATATTACAGGATGCCGTGATGCTGGCATTGGATATCCGGAGGAAGATCTTCTGAAAAACTTTGTTGGTTTTAAACTCTGTGTTTAAAAATCAAAAATAAGTGTAGGAATGCATTGTGCGTGCATCCGCTGCATAAAATAGAACGATATTCAATCGAGCGAGGAAATTATGGCACAGGGATATTTGCAGGTGGATGTTGTGTCGGACGCGAACAGTTTTCCGGTACAGGATGCGGATATTGTGATTGCAAGGACGGAGGAACCAGATGAAATTATTGAGGAGACGAGAACGAACAGTTCCGGACAGACGGAGAATCTTCCATTAGATGCACCACCGTTAGAGCTTTCATTGCTACCGGAGGAGACGGAACGTCCATATGCAGAATACACGATCCGAATCACAGCGCCGGGATTTGAGCCATTTGTCGTTTCAGGAACGGAGGTTCTGGCGGACGTGACGGCGATCCAGGGGATTCGTTTGCGGCCTCTTTCGAATGCCCCGGCCGGAGATCAGACAGAGATCGTGACGATTCCGGATCACACACTTTATGGTGATTATCTTCCAAAAATCGCGGAGAGCGAGATCAAGCCGGTTATAGAGACAGGAGAGATCGTTCTATCCAGAGTGGTCGTCCCTCAGACGATCGTGGTACATGACGGAGTGCCAACGAACGCGTCCGCGGCCAACTATTATGTCCCATATCGGGATTATATCAAAAATGTAGCCTCCAGTGAGATATACGCGACCTGGCCCCGCTCCACGATCGTCGCGAATGTGCTGGCGATCATGTCCTTCACGTTAAATCGTGTTTATACGGAATGGTACCGCAATCAGGGATATGATTTTACGATCACATCATCAACGGCGTATGATCATAAATGGATTTATGGCCGGAATATTTTTGAGTCCATCTCTGTCGTGGTGGATGATATTTTTGATAATTATCTTTCGCGCCCGGGAGTGAAACAGCCGATCCTGACACAATACTGCGACGGGCGGAAGGTTCGGTGTCCGGGGTGGATGACCATATAGCAAGTGCGTATAACTTTTTTGAGTATGCCATAATTTAGATTGAAATAACCTGCAAACCCTTATTTTTACTGGCTTTTACCGGATGGGAAGAGTGATCTCACCCGGTATTTTTTGATGCTTACTTGAGGAGTTTAGGCGTTTCAGATAAGTAGAAGTCAACATCGATATGGCTAAGAGCACGATTGTATGTGATTTTTTCAACCACGCTGCGAAGTGCGACATTCTTTTCCTGCATACTGAAATCATCTGATTTTATGATCTCCAGTAACGACGATATATTCTGTAGCATTTTTTTATTGGAATCTTCGTTGTATTCGAGTGGTTTTGACAATTGCTCTTTCTGGGATTCTAACCGAGTACGTTCAGCATTGATCGATTCTTTGTTGGAACGATATTCATCTATGGTGTCAATACCTGCCATATAGGCCTCTTTGATTCTGGCTTCTTTTTGCCCCAGTCGAGACAGCTGCTTTTCTATCTGGCTGAGTTCATCTGTCCCATTAGATTTTGATTCACGTCTGCGGATCGTATAAGAGACAGATCCGCTCTTTAGTACATCTTCCAATGCTTTAATAACAGCTGGAACGATATTGCGTTCAAGGACCCGGCTGTTTGTATTACATTTCCCCTTCAGATAGCCATAGCACTGAAACACATATGTATCAGATTTCTTGTTGTGCTGGACGCTGGAAGAAAGCGTTCGACCGCAACCAGAACATTTTATCATACCAGATAACCAATGCTTTGTTATTTCGCTGGGCTTTTTGTTCTTTGGTTTATATGTCGAATAATACTTGTCCTGCGCTTGGAGGAATAGTTCCTTGCTAATGATAGCTGGATGATGACCAGAACGTATAATCCATTCTGAAGAATCTTTAATACGTTTTGTTGCATTTTCTACGCGATTCCAACGGATATCTCCAGCATATCCCGGATTTAAAAGTATATACTCTATGGACCGGGTCTCAAATCTTTTTCCACGACTTGTTTGATACCCGTGTGCGTTCAAATATCTGGCCAGGCCATATGGGCTTATATTCTCAGCAACATATTTGTTGAAGATCAGTCGAACGATTTCAGCTTCTTCAGGGACAATCTCTGGTGTTGCTTTGTGGTAAGGGATACGATACCCTAACGGTGGACGGCACTGATAAGTTCCACGGAGGGCATTCTCAGTCATTCCTCTCATGACATCGCCAGAAAGACGAATAGAATAGAACTCATCCATCCACTCAATGATTCGCTCGATCAATTCGCCGAATGGTCCCTCAATCAATGGTTCAGAGATGCTGACAACATCCACATGGTATTTATTCCGCAGCATAGATTTATATACGATACTTTCTTCTTGGTTTCTTGCAAATCGTGAAAATTTCCACAGAAGAATAACATCAAAAGGATGTTCATCTGATTTGGCGGTCGCAATCATTCGCTGAAATTCGGGACGTTTATCAGCATGACGACCAGAGATGCCCTTTTCAGTGTAGATGTGTTCATTGGATACTATCATGCCATGCGCTTTCGCATAGTCAAGGAGTAAGCGCTTTTGAGAGTCTGGCGACAGTTCCTCCTGTTTATCAGTGCTGACACGAATGTAGAGAGCAGCAGATTGGATAGTGGCATTTTCTTTTTCCATTATATCATCTCCTATAAAACAATATGGTTTTTGGGTACAGAAAATACACCTCTTGCCAGAATGCTCCAGAAATGATATACTACAGTTGGTTGTATATACAGTCTTTTTCTGATTTTTATCTGATAAGAGACATTTTATGATTGCCGTCCGGTGTTGGTAGCGCCGGGCGGTTTTTCGTTTGACTTTTTAAGATAGTTGTTTTATCATATTACTAAAAGAAAACGTCGCCAGAGAATGCGAGGGTGTCATCACCAGCAGGCTTGACCTGCGGAAGTCGCACTGGGAGTTTTCTTTTTTTATTTATGAAGCCTTATATCTATAAGTTCCTTCGGATATCCGGTACAGGCGCAGAACTGATCGCTTGTGTATCCGGAATACTCTTGAAGCATGTCATCGGGAATCAGAAGCTCCGCAGCAAACTGGTTCGCCTCCCGTTCGATACCGGACGTAAGCAGGAGAGTGTGTTTCTTGATGAATGCACAGTTCTCTTTTCGATGCAGGAGCGCATGACCGAGTTCATGGGCAACGACAACTTTAAACAGAGGGCTGTCAGATGGTATATCCTCGTTGATGCAGATCCATCGTTTCCGCTGTACCAGTGTATAATATCCTGCAACATTGCTGAGCGGCATGGCTGCTATTCCTATCCCGGCGAATTTCGCGATTGCGACGGGATCCCGGCTGCCGACCATGCGTACATAGTACCGAACTAAGCGGCAAATCTTATGATCGATTGTTTCCAAATCGTCCACCTACTTTTCAGTTTTGTTCTTGTTCGGGTTATACTTAACCTTATTTTCTTTCTTGGTTTCTCTGATAATATACTCGAATGCATTCCGGATCAAGATCCGCGATGTCTCGTCAATTTCTTCCCCATCATAATATAATGGTCCGTTCTCGTTGTTCTCGAACTGTTCCATGACTTTATTGAGGGTCTTGGTGATGTCCTTCTCGTCTCTGGCGGTCAGCTCTGGGGATTTTTCTTTTGGCTCTTCTTTGCCGGTCATTAAATAGTCTAATGTTACCCCGAAATAATCAGCCAGTCTTTGTAATGTTTTGGTTGTTGGTGTACTCTTTCCTGTTTTCCAATTGCTCAAAGAAGTCTGTGTTACTCCGGTATCTTTCGAGACTTTATAAGGTGATACACCATGCTTTTGTAGAAGTTGCTCAAATACTTCGTACATTTTTGTGCTCCTTTCACAAAAATAGCATACTTACGTAAAAGTTAGTAAAAACACTTGACTACTAACGAGCGAAGGTGTATTATTTACTTACGCAAACGAAAGCAAAGCGTAAAAAATACTTTCACAAAGATATGCAATTTTGAACTACTGTGGTGGTGGTTTCGATATCGAAAGTATATCACGAAACGAAAGTATTTGCAATAGTTTACTTACGAAAGGAGGCTTTGTTTTGTATAAAAAATTTCAAGCGTTGCTTGAGAAGCGTAATGAAACGGTTTATCAAGTTTCTAAAGAAACAGGAATAAGCCAAACAGCTTTTTCAAACTGGAAGTCTGGACGTACGAACCCGAATATTGACAGTTTGAAAAAATTATCTAAACACTTCAATGTCCCTATTGAATATTTCGTTGGGACAGCAGATGAAGAAGGCGGGTGAAGTTCATGAGTGACTTAATCAAAATCAATTATGACGCAGATCAGCCTACAGTATCTGCGAGAGATCTCCATGAGGGATTAGAAATTAAAACAGAATTTAGAAAATGGTTTCCGAGAATGGCTGAATATGGTTTTGCTGAAAACCTTGACTGGAAAAGGGTGTCCCAAAAATGTCCTACCCTTGGTGGTGAACAGGAAATGGTTGACTACCAGATTTCCGTAGACATGGCAAAGCAGATCTGCATGATCCAGAGAACCGACAAAGGCAAACAATACCGGGAATATTTTCTGGATCTGGAAAAAGCATGGAACTCTCCGGAAGCAATTATGGCGAGAGCCTTGCAAATGGCGAATAAGTCCATTGATAGTCTGAAGGAACAGTGCAAATTCCTTGGTGGACAGTTGGTGGAGCAGCAGAAACTGATTGCAGAGCTTCAGCCCAAAGCCAATTATGTGGACACCATTCTTTCGTCCCGGTCTCTGGTGGTTACAACGCAGATTGCGAAAGACTATGGCATGACCGCAACGACACTTAACAAAATCCTGCATGATATGGGAATCCAGTACAAAACCAACGGTCAGTGGGTGCTCTATCACCCATACCAGGGAAAAGGTTACGTTTCGAGCAAGACGATTAAAATCGAGCGCAGAGATGGTCGGGCAGACGTGGTGATGCAGACACAGTGGACTCAGAAGGGAAGATTGTTCCTCTATGAGCATCTGAAAAAAGAAAAAATTCTTCCACTTATTGAGTTGTGCGATTAAGAAAACTGTTGGAATGGGAAGGAGTGAGAAAGTGAAGAGCCTTACGGAAACTATTAAGAAGCTGAGAGAAATAAAGACGCTTTATGGTGAGATCTTGGACGTGAAGGAAAAGATACTTTCAGTTGGTGAGGATGATCGGGCAAGAGATGCTGTAATGGCAGCAATCGACTTTAAAACGAAGTCTGGGATTCATTACATGACCTACTCTCAAGAAGGCGACAAGTATTTAGTACTTATAAATACGGAAGATTTCAGCACTATTCATTTCAAGGTGGAATTAGTCGATGGCGGCATCCATTCAGAAAAATTCCACCCAGAAGAGATGTTCGATGCTTTGCCTACAAAGTAACTGCTTTTATCCAATATGTATAGTCATTGCACTTCGAACATTTGGGAATAGCTTTCCCAGCCTTAACTGTTCTTTTGGATTGACATCTGGAACAGATAAAAACAGCATCTTGGTCTTGTTTCTCTCCAGAAAAATGCAATCCACTAAACTTAGGCATGTCGTCATTAAGTGACATAAAAACAACACCTCCTATTGGTTTGTAGGTGGATTATACCACGAAACGATGGAAGTGGCACAAAAGAAGGTGAAATAATGAATGATTTAAAAATCACAGAGTATAAAAACATCCGCGTGCTGACAACACAGCAGATCGCAGAAGCGTATGGAACCGATTCCAAGGTCATTTCTAACAACTTTAATCGGAATCGTGAGCGATATGTAGAAGGAAAGCATTTTATCTGTCTTGAGGGGGATGAACTTAAAGTGTTCAAAACGAATCATCATTTTGATGAATCGTCGAAAATCAACAAGTTGTACCTCTGGACCCAGAAGGGAGCATTCCTTCACGCCAAATCATTAAACACGGATAAGGCATGGGAAGTATATGACCATCTGGTGGATTCCTACTTCGAGAAGAAGCAGCCACTCAAGCTGAGTACCGAGGAAAAGATTCAGATTCTGGCACAGGGAAATGTGGAGTTACAGGAGAAGGTTGAAGCTATCGACAAAGACTTGCAGGAATTCAAGAGAGACTTGCCGCTGTTAGGCGTTGAATGTCAGAAAATCACATACGCCAAGAACCAGAAGGTGGTTCCGCTGTTGGGCGGCAAAGATGCTCCGGCATACAAGAACCGATCCATTCGCCAGAAGGTCTACACGGACATTGACAATCAGCTCAGGCGAGAGTTCGGTGTGAACACCTATAAGGCGATCAAGCGTAGTCAGACAGACTTGGCAATCAGCATCATCAAAGAATATGACCTGCCAATGGTTCTTAAGAACGAGATCGATGCTGAGAATGCACAGGGATGTCTCTGGTGAAGGGGGTGAGAACGATGGAAGGGTATTTTTCAAAAAATCCTTATGGCGTAGCAGAAAAAAATGCAAAGGGTCGTTTGAAAATCGAGGCAGTAAATCTTAGTGAATTTAAAGAATTATTGGATAAGGCAGAAAAAGAAGCCTGCCAGTTAGGAGCAACACTGAACAAGCTTCACAACTTTGAATTTACCATTGATTTTAGCGTGGTTGATTCTACTTCGGAGTCATAGAAGAAGCGTCCTCGGTAATCAGAACCATTGCGATGAAATATACGATAGCCTGAATGAGCGGAGTAGGGGGTAACAATGATTCCAGTATCAGAACTGAAGCACATGAGCACAGGGACGCTAATCAGTATCTTTCGCACAGGAAACAACTGGGAGTGGCCACCGGAACTGGGAGAAATGCCAGACGGGTGGGAACAGATGCAAACGGTGCGTTTAAAAGATACACCTGCAGATATAGTCACGAGGGAAGATATACTGACACCGTATCTGAGGTATATCGGTCATCGTATTCCGCAGTCAGTGATTTATCCAGAGAGTTGCGCGGATGATCAATTATTGAATGACCTAATCTTGATGGCGTTACTTGGTGTTATCGTGTTGCTGATAGTGATATTCAAATTTTGAGGATTACGGGTCGAAATAATGGATGTAACTAAAGCGACTATCACGGGAATGAGGAAAGTGAGGTAGAAGATGTTTGACACCATCATTACATTTGAAAGCGGAGCTTCTTTATCCGAAGATAAGTTGAAGGCGGCGGCTCGAAAAGCGCTGGAAGTAATAAGGTCCGAACTTCCAGATGAAGTCCAGACCTATGAGGCATATGAGGCCGTCTTAGAAAATTGCAAAGGTATGATCCGCGGTAGCCACATTATACTATAACATTTTTTCAGCAATATCCTGAAGCGTATAGGAAATGATTTTAAGTTCCTTTCCCTGAGTACTGGCCCTGTTATGCAGTAGATCTGAATCTGCTTCAATATTAAGCACAAAACAATCATTATACGTCTGTTTACCAGACTTATAAGAAATATTTATTGTGATGGGCTTTGGATCTTTAAATAACTTGATGGGATCTACGCTGCAACAAAATGACTGTCCCGGAGCAATGAAAGTGTTTTCAATATGTTCGAACGGGATGATGTTGGGACTGAACGAACACTTTGATAAGTCATAATCACAAGAGAATTTTGTAATGTGTGCGCCTGTTTGACCAAAATTCTTCAAGACCATGTAGTAAGACGGAGACTGAAAGTTGGCTATTCCCATATAAACGATTACATATGGGCGGGTTGATTCTTCAACCATTTTGTTGTTCTGACGCAGCGTGACAACAGATATTATGACTGCAATCAAACTAATGATGGTTGACAGAATGATTCCGAATAGCTGAATCTGGTCGGAAGGAGAAAGAGCCCCAGAAACCGCAGAAGATAAAGCGTTGGAATTAGAAGATAGTTCAGTGAGTAACATGATTACCTCCACATTATGAATTAGATAAGTGAATTGTATCATGAAGTCCATGAAATGGAAAGAGGTGATAACGATGACCAAACTTACCTTATATGAAAAGGTTGAGCTGGCAGATCACATCAAGAGAAAAATCGACAGTATGAATCTGAATGCGTTTGCGGAACGTGCGGCATATTTGATACTTGAAGTTCAGATGGCCAGAGCATTCGGAAATATGATATCAAAAGACCAACTTGCAGATATCCATGAGATGATTGACTGCTTTAAGCTTCCAGAATGGGTGCTGAAAGCATTGGAAAATTAGAACGAAAACATAAGCAACAAGTACAGGCTGTAAATCATACAGTGTTTTTAGGAGGTGATCGCGTGAAAAAAGTGAAAGAAATCACATATACCAACTACATAAGAATTGGTGATCAGAGAATACGAATGGACGATCTTCCGGAAGACAAGAAGGAAGCTATTATCAATAGGTTAATCTACAATTCACTTTCAGCGATACCAAATACGGAAGTGATCCAAACCGCCTAATGGCGGTAAGAGAGGACAAGCATAGGAGAGGAGGGAAAGATGATGCAGGGTGATGGAATTCAGTTCATGCCAATTGGCAGAGTTAAAGTCAGAAAGAGTAAGAGAGCCGAAGTGGCGACAAAAGAAATTACGGACGCGATCAAAACATTGTTGTTAGTTTGCTTAACTGGGTGTATTGCAGGTGCTGGTTTTGGGATCGGCGTGATGCTGGCGACAGTGTTGATAAATTAAAAATGTCCCCATAAGCGAGCGGCAACTCACAGGGGACAAAACTAAAAAAGACAGCTTTATTGTAAAGCGGAATTGGAGGAAAGTCAATGAACATTGTGAAATTCAAGTCATTGCACCTTGAAAATTTCAAGGGATTTAAGATGGCCAATGTAAAATTCGGTGACAAAACGACCACAATTATCGGTTCAAACGGAATCGGGAAGACAACAATCGCTACCGGAATCATGTGGATTCTCTTCGGTGTCGATTATGATCTGGTGAATAATCCGAAAGTTCGCCGTGAGGTGGACAGGCAGCCAATCAACGATGTGCCGGTTGTTGGAGAACTGGTTCTTGAGCTGAACGGAAAAGAGATTGTGGCCAGAAAGGTTCAGAAGCGCAGCGTTAAGGAAAGCAGCTATGCGGACAGCAATACATATTCCATCAACGGCGTGGAGAAGACCATGAGAGACTTCAACGCATATTTCGACATCTCAATGGATGATCTGAAGATGTGTATGAATATTGAAGGTTTCATGAGCCAGAATCCGAAAGAGATGCGGGAGTTCCTGTTTAAGCTCCCGGAGGATATCACGGAGGCTGATATTATTCAGAAGTTCGATGAATTCGCGGATCTCCGTTCTCTGGTTGAGAACTATTCAGTCGAAGAAATCGCGGCAATGAATAAGGCAAGCATCACGAAACTGAATAAAGAGATCGGAGAGTATCCGGGCAGAATCGATGAGGTTCATCGTCAGATCGTCGAAGTAGACACGGCGTCACTGGAGCAGAGAAAAAGCGAGTTGAATCATCAGTTAGAGGAGCTGTCCGCGCAGGAAGAGGATTCTCTCTCTCGGAAGAAGGAACTGGAAGCAAAGAGCAATGACATCTTGGAACTGCAGTTCAAGAAATCCGATATTGAACGCAATGCCAGTAAGAAAATTATCGAGGATCGTTCGGCGGCTGAAAAGCAGTTAAATGAAGCCCGCCAGAAATATTCTCAGCACGAGAATGAGTATGCGATGGCATCTATGGATGTGAAACGTCTGGAAGGGAATATTTCCCGCGCACAGGCAGAAAAGAGCCGCCTTATCGATGAATATAACCGCGCCAAAGCAGAGGAGTTTGAAGCATATGTTCCGCTTCCGGAGATTTCGGAAGCAGATAAGATTTGCCCGCTTTGCAAACGTCCGCTCGATGCAAATGTAGTAGAAGAAAGAGTAAAAGCACGTGATGCTGAGGAACATGCACGCAGGGTAGCATATGACAAGCGTCTTGCCGAGTGGCAGAAATCAAAGGACAGCCGCCTTATGAATATTGCGGACCATGGTAAGGACGAGGTGCATAAAATCGATACATTTAAGGCGGAGAGAGAAAAAGCAGTGTCTCGAATGAAAGAAATTGAGGAAAAAAGGCAGCTTGCGAAGAAAGAATGCGAGCGTCTGGAAGCACTTTTAAATCAGCTTCCGTCAGCGCCGGACATCTCGGAGAACCAGGAGTACATCGCACTTGTTGATGAGATTCGGAAGAAAGAGGAAGCGATGATGCAGATCGATGATGGAACAGAGTTCAGAAAAGAGATTCAGCAGAAGAGAATCTTCATTCAGAGTGAACTGGATTCTGTAAATGCAGAGTTTTTCAAAGCATCAAAGAACACAGAACTGGAACAGCGCATTGAGTTTCTTCGTGAAGAGCATATGAAGAAGGAACAGGCTAAGTCTGACTGTCAGAAGATTCTTAGCTTGCTGGATGCTCTGGACAAGAAGAAAAACGAACTGCTTGTGGATGATATCAACTCTCGTTTCGGGAACCGCGTGACTTGGGATCTCTTCGCATTCGCTAAAAATGGCGGCTATAAGAAGGACTACTGCGAGCCGTGCATTGATGGATATCTGGTGAAGGATACTGCAAACAAAGGAAGACGGATTGAAGCAAAGATAATCATCGCACTTTCTATCTCAAAAATTGTTGGCATCCAGTGCCCGATTATTTTGGACGATGCGGAAAACCTTGATTCTTGGAGACTTCCAGTGTGCGACAGTCAGCTGATCGTGCTCCGTAGAGAGGATAACA
>OGCN01003797.1_pt1 | contig 14015 bp, 12 predicted proteins | sample 1570181 | NCBI WGS metagenome assembly OGCN01 (sample SAMEA4370584, study PRJEB24528) | human gut metagenome | reverse complement strand
AGGTGGTTACCATGATGAAAGAAAAGATGGATCAGTTCAATGAAGATGAAGAACTAGTATTAGCAGCAAGTAAAAGACAGCTTGTCAAGATACAACATCATCAAGAGAAAGTAAGAATACGACAAGAAGGAAAAGAAGAAGGTCTAAAAGAAGGAGAACTTCTTAAAGCCAAAGAAAATACATTGATGCTTTTTAAAAGTAAATATCCTCAAGAAGATATTTTAATGTTAGAAAATTTAACATTGTCACAATATAACGAGATTTTTAAAGCATTAATAGAAAACAAAAATTTACAAATAATTAAAGAAATGATTAAATGATACAAAAACGGATATCTCATGAGATATCCGTTATTTTTATTTATGAATACCAGGTCCAGCTTTAACAACAGTACTAGGTAAATCGTATTTTTTAAAGTTTTCTTGGAACATTTTTGTAAGCTTTTTAGCTGTTTTATCATATTCGCGTTTGTTTGACCAAGTATTTTTAGGGTTCAACATTTCTGCTGGAACACCTGGACAACTTCTTGGGATTTTTAGATTAAAGAATGGTTCTTTGACATATTCCACAAAATCTAAGTCACCATTTAAAGCAGCATTGATCATTGCACGTGTATATTTTAATGGAATACGATGCCCTTTACCATAAGAGCCACCAGTCCATCCAGTGTTGATCAAGAAAACATTAGCTCCTGATTTTTCTACACGACGTCCAAATTGGTGAGCATATAAAGCTGTATCTAATGGGAAAAATGGTTCTCCAAAACATGTTGAAAATGTTGCTTCTGGTTCAGTAACACCATTTTCAGTTCCAGCAAGTTTGCTTGTATAACCTGAAACAAAGTGATAGATAGCAGCGTTACGGTCAAGTTTAGAAATAGGTGGTAAAACTCCAAAAGCATCTGCTGCTAAAAAGAAAATAGTACGTGGAATAGGTCCAACTCCTGATGAAACAGTATTTGGAATATAATCAATTGGATAACCAACACGTGTATTTTCTGTAATAGAACCATCATCAAAATTAATAATACGTGTATCTTCAAATAATTTAACATTTTCTGTTACAGCACCAAAACGGATGGCATTCCAAATTTCAGGTTCATGTTCTTTTGAAAGGTTGATACATTTAGCGTAGCATCCACCTTCAAAGTTGAAGATTGTATTTCTAGACCAACCATGTTCATCATCACCAATTAATCGTCTGTTTGGATCGGCTGAAAGTGTTGTTTTTCCAGTTCCTGATAATCCAAAGAATAAAGCTGTATCACCATCGATTCCCATATTGGCAGAACAATGCATTGTAAAAATCTTCTTTTGTGGAAGTAAATAGTTCATAACACAGAAGACAGATTTTTTGATTTCTCCAGAATACCCTGTGCCCGCAATTAAAATAATTTGTTTTTCAAAATTGATCATAATAGCGGCTTCACTATTTAATCCTAATTTTTTATAATCTACTTTACATCCAGGCGCAACTAAAATCAAAAAGTCTTCTTTAAAATCTTTTAATTGTTCCTTTTTAGGTCGAATAAGTAAGTTTCTAATAAATAAATTTTGACTTGCTTTTTCATTGATAACTCTAAAACCATATTGATATTTACGATTAGCTCCTGCAAAGCCATCAAAAATATATAAATCTTTATCATTTAAATATTGAATCATTTGATCATAAACTTGGTCAAAAACTTCTGATGAAACAGGACGATTAACATTTCCCCAAGCAATTAAATCATGAACAGCAGGTGTATCAACAATATATTTATCATCTGGGGAACGACCAGTTCTTTCTCCAGTTTCTATACATAAAGCACCAGCGCGTGAAAGTCTTCCTTCTTTATGAAGTAAAGCTTTTTCTACAAGCGCACCAGGCGGATTGTTTCTAAAAATGTTTCCCGTATGATTAAAACCATATTTTTCGATATTCAATGTATCCATAATATACCTCCTTTGGATTCCCTACATATAATGATACAAAAAAAATGTTACAAAATCCATAGAAAGCGCTTACTTTTTTTTAATAAATGACGCTAATGTCAAAATGAGTTTGTTGAAAATGTACAGTTTATAAGGTTTTTAGAGTATTTTTTAATAAAAAAACACATTAGAAACATAACTAATGTGTTTTTAGGATAATAATCATAAACAAATAAAAAAGATCATTTAGGGGAATGATCTTCTTTATTTATATATAGGGAATCGAGTAATAAAAAATTAATATATTGGGAAACTATTACTGAAAATCGTAAAATATATGAGAGATATAAATATTATGGGATATCTCTTTTATTTACATTTCATTTTTTATTACACATTTATTATAGCGAAATATGACGAATTGAGTAGAGACAAGTATCCTAAAATGAATCGTAAGTATTTGTGCAATGTGCACAAATAGTGTAAAATAGAAGGTGGTGATGATATGGGATTTACAATAGATGATGCTTTAAGAGAATTTAAAAAGAATTATAAAATGACATTACTTGCAGGTGAGGATGGATGTTCTAATGCCATGACCTGGGTACAAATGGTCGAAGATAAAACGATTTTACAACAACTTTGGGGTAAAGAACTAGTTGTAACAACAGGTCTAGGATTTCAAAGCCAAAAGAAATTAAAAGAATTCATTGAACAACTTGTTAAATATCATAGTGTGGGACTTGTTATCAATACGGGAAAATATGTTTTTGATATCAATCAAGAAATTATTGATTATTGTAATGAATTAAGTTTTCCTTTGTTAGTGGTTCCTTGGGAAGTGCATATTGCAGATATGATCAAAGACTTTTCATATCATTGTTTACGTGCAGAAAGAGATGATAAGTATATTAATCAAACTGTTATGGACACACTGATTAATCCAGCAATTATTGAAGAGTCTAGAAATAAATTAGCAGGTGATTTTGATGTGGAAAATGATTTTCAAGTAATGGCTATTTCTGTAGAAACCGATGAAGAATTAGGTATGATGGAAAGAAGAAGTATTAAGTTTCAGCTAGAATTATGTTTTGAAAAAGTTGAAGGAAATTATAGTTTTTTCTGGTTTGATGGTTATTATATTATGATTTTTAATAACTTAGAAGATAGTGCTCTTGTAGAAGTTATTAATGAAATGTATAAAAGAGCTAAAAAACGTTTGCATTATACATTACATTTAGGAATTGGCTCAAAGATGGTGGATTTTAGAAATATGATTTTAAGTTATAAAAGGGCTATTGCGGCTTGTAAGATGGCTAAACAATTTAATTATCCACAAATTTATTTTGATGATATGGGTGTTTATCAATTATTGTTTATTATTGAAGATCAAGGTATTTTAAGACAAATGTATCGTAGTATGTTAGGTGTTTTGATAGATTATGATCAAAAACATAATATGCAATTAGAAGAAACACTTTATCAGTATTTAAAATTCGATAGTAATCAAAAAGCTATGGCTGAAAGCTTATATATGCATCGTAATACTATCAATTATCGACTTAATAAGATAAAAGAACTGACAGAATGTCAATTGGATTCATTTGAAGAAAAAATGCCGTATATGTTAGCTTTTTATATTAAAGAAATTGTAGAAAAAAAGAAGAAATAGCGGAAAGCTGTTAGCTTCTTTTTTTATTTGATAAAAAGTTTAGCAAACAAAAATGAAAGCGCTAACTTTTTAGTGAATGTTGGTCATTTATATGTTATAATAAATGACATAAAGGGGAGATAAATATATGTTTGATAATTTTTTAATTCACACTTTCCATGATGGAAATTGTTTACAAGCTTATAAAATATTTGGTGCACATTTTGAAACTCATGAAGGTAAAAAAGGTGTACGTTTTACAACATATGCGCCGAATGCTAGAAGTGCACAAGTTGTAGGAGAATTTAACCAATGGGGTGAAACACCTTGTTATATGGAAAAATATAATAATGGTGGTATTTATACAATATTTGTTGAAGGTGTCAAAGAATTTGACATGTACAAGTTTAGGTTTGAAACTCCTCAAGGAGATATTATTGATAAAGCAGATCCATATGCTTATTTTAGTGAGTTAAGACCAGGAACTGCTTCAAAGGTTTATAACATGGAAGGTTATCGTTGGCATGATAGCAAATGGGTAAAAAATAGAACTAAAAATTATGATCGCCCACTTAATATATATGAAGCTTCTCTTGGTTCATGGAAAATGAAGCGAGAAAGTGAAGGTGAAGGGGACGATGGTGAATATTATTCTTATGAAGAATTAATAGATGAAATTATTCCCTATGTAAAAAAGATGGGCTATACACATTTAGAAGTTATGCCGCTTACTGAATTCCCGTTTGATGGTTCTTGGGGATATCAAGCAACTGGTTTTTATAGTGCAACATCGAGATATGGTCAACCTAAACAATTAATGAAATTTATTGATGCCTGCCACCAAGAAGGCATTGGTGTTATTATGGACTTTGTGCCAGCACATTTCGTTAAAGATTCACATGGATTACATATGTATGATGGTGGATTTGTTTATGACTATAATGATTATAATCGTCGTTATAGTCCATGGGATAGTGTTTATTTTGATTTAGGTAAAAATGAAGTGAGAAGTTTCTTATTAAGTTCTGTAGAATTTTTTGCTACATATTATCATATTGATGGTTTTAGATTTGATGCTGTAAGTAATCTTATTTATTATGAAGGTAATAAAAACTTAGGTGAAAATATTGGTGCTATGGAATGGATGAAACGTTTAAATGGACATATGTCTGGGTACCATCCAACTGTGATGATGATTGCAGAAGATTCAACAGATTATCCAGGTGTTACTAAACCAGTGGGTGAACATGGTTTAGGATTTGATTATAAATGGGATTTAGGTTGGATGAATGATACATTGAAATACTTCCAAGAAGATCCTGTTTATCGTCAATATGATAGTCGCTTTATTACTTTTTCAATGGCTTATTTCTATTCTGAAAGATTCTTACTTGAATTTTCACATGATGAAGTTGTTCATGGAAAAGCTACGATTATTAATAAGATGTGGGGATTACATGGAGATAAATTGGCACAAGTAAAAGCGCTGTATGTTTATATGATGTTACATCCTGGTAAGAAATTGAACTTTATGGGAAATGAACTTGCTGAATATAAAGAATGGGATGAATCTAAATCTTTAGGATGGGATATTTTAAAATATCCTGATCATGATGCATTCCATCATTTCGCTCAAAAACTCAATGAAATTTATTTGAAATATCCAGCTTTATATGAAATGGATTATGATTTAAAAGGCTTTGAATGGCTTGTTGTTGATGATCATGATCAATGTGTTTTCGCAATTGAAAGAAAAGATAAAGCAGGAAATGCGATTATCGCAGTGATGAATTTTGTTGGTAATACGCATGAAAAATACAAAGTACCAGTTAATATTGAAGGAAGTTATAAAGAAATTTTAAATACAGATCAAGCTGTATATTCTGGAAAGAATATCATTAATCCAAGAGCAATTCGCTCTAAGAAAACAAAACCAAATAAAAAAACAAAATTGTTAAATAAAGATCATTATATTGAAGTAAAACTTGCACCATTTAGTGCATGTATCTTTGAAGTGAAACCTAAAAAGGAAACCTCAACAAAAACACGTAAAAAAGTAGTTAAGAAAACAAAATAGGTTGTTCAAAAATAGAGCATCGGATGTTTAGATACTCTATTTTTTTGAAAAAGTTGCGATTTCATCGCTATAAAAAATTTTTAAAAACGTGACAATTATATCAAAATAAAGTATGATGAACACGTAAATGTATTATGAGGAGACGGGAAAATGTTTAAAAATAAAGAAGAATTTAAATTCGAGTTTTCAAGAAGAATTATTGAGTCTTATGGGCGTACTGTAGAAGAAGCCCATATTACTGAAAAATTCATGGTTCTTGAAACAATGGTAAGAGATTATGCCTCAGTTAACTGGGCAGCAAGTAAAGCAGTTGTTCAAAATAATGAACAAAAACAAATGCATTACTTCTCAATGGAATTTTTAATGGGAAGACTATTAGTAAATAACATGATGAATCTTGGAATCTATGAAATCGCTAAAGAAGGTTTAGAAGATTATGGAATCAATATTCATGATTTAGAAGAATTAGAAAGTGATGCTGGTTTAGGTAATGGGGGACTTGGACGTTTAGCTGCATGCTTTATGGATTCACTTGCTTCATTAGATTATCCAGGACATGGGAATACAATTCGTTATGAATATGGTTTATTTAAACAAAAAATTGAAAATGGTTATCAAGTAGAATTACCTGATCAATGGATGAAAACTGGATTTATGTGGGAAGTTCGTAAACCAAAACATAGAGTACCAGTTAAGTTCTTTGGTAAAGTGATTTGGGATGAAAATGAAGGAAAATGGAAACATGTTGATGCTGAAACAATTTATGCAGTACCTTATGATGTCCCTGTAATTGGAAATGATACAGTAAATACAAATACTTTGCGTTTATGGTCAGCTGAACCTAGTGAAGATTTCCCAAGTAACCATGATTTCCAAAGATATATTGAAGATGTAAGAAGCATCTGTCAAAACTTATATCCAGATGATTCAACACCAGCAGGGAAAATGTTACGCTTAAAACAAGAATATTTCTTCTGTTCTGCAGGTATCCAAGCAATCATCAAAGCGCACTTAAGAAATTATCCATCATTAGATAATTTCCATGAAAAACATGTTATTCAATTAAATGATACACATCCAGTATTATGTATTCCTGAATTCATGCGTTTATTAATTGATGAACATAATTATGAATGGCAAGATGCCTGGGATATTTGTACACAAACATTTGCTTATACAAACCATACGATCTTAGCTGAAGCTTTAGAAACTTGGCCAATTAATACAATGCAAACATTATTACCACGTGTATATCAAATCATTGAAGAAATTCACCGTCGTTTTGTAGGTTTTGCTAAAGAAGTAAGTAATCATGATCAAAATTTAGTTGATCGTACAATGATTTTAAGAGATGGTACTGTTTATATGGCAAGACTTGCAATTGCTGGAAGCTTTAGTGTCAATGGGGTAGCAAGACTTCATACAGATATCTTAAAAGAAAGAGAATTACATGATTTCAATGTACTTTATCCAAATAAATTTAATAATAAAACAAATGGGGTTACTCATCGTCGTTGGTTAGCTTATTGTAATCCACAATTAAGTGAATTAATTAATGAAACAATTGGTAAAGGATGGATCAAAAAACCAGCTCAATTAGAAAATTTAATGGAACATGTTGATGATCCAATTTTACAAAATCGTTTCTTAGCTGTTAAAAAAGAAAGAAAACAAATCTTAGCTGATTATATTAAAGAACATAATGGTATTGAAGTAGATGTAGATAGTATCTTTGATGTTCAAGTTAAGAGATTACATGCATATAAAAGACAATTATTAAATATTTTACATGTTATTTATTTATATCAAGAAATGAAATCTAATCCAGATTTCCGTATTTATCCACATACTTTCATCTTTGGAGCAAAAGCAGCAAGTGCTTATTACTTCGCTAAAAAAGTTATTAAATTAATTAATGCAGTTGGAGATGTAGTTAATAATGATCCTGAAACAAATAAATACTTAAAAGTTGTTTTCTTAGAAAACTATGGTGTTACTTTGGCAGAAAAAATTATGCCTGCTGCAGATGTTTCAGAACAAATCTCTACTGCTGGTAAAGAAGCAAGTGGTACTGGTAATATGAAATTCATGATGAATGGAGCTATTACTTTAGGTACTTTAGATGGAGCTAATGTAGAAATTTCTGAATTAGTAGGATTAGATAATTGTGAAATCTTTGGTTTAAAAGATGAAGAAGTTAAAAACTTAAAAGCAAATAATCAATATCGTGCATGGGATTATTATAATAATGATTTAAAAATCCGTCGTGCTATTGATTCATTGACTAATGGTACTTTCTCAAGTAATCCAGAAGAATTTAAAATTATTCATGATGAATTAATGAATAAAAATGATGAATACTTCTTATTAGCTGATTTCGAATCATATGCTAATGCACAAAGCCATGTTGCAGAACTATATCAAGATCGTGCTAAATGGGCTAGAATTTGCTTAGTAAATATTGCTAAGAGTGGATTCTTCTCATCTGATCGTACAATTGAACAATATGTAGAAGATATTTGGCATTTAGAAAAATGTAAATTTTAATTATAAAAGCTCAAGGTCTTAGGACTTTGAGCTTTTCTTTAATATATATTTACTTTTGATAAAACGATAAGGTTCCATAAAATCACGCATTTCTTTAGCGTCAACTTCTTCATGATTAACAAATCTTTGAAAAAAAGATTTGTTTTTTTCTGTTACAGCTTTAATTTCATCGATTGCTTCTTCTAAATGATGTTCTTTAAAGAAGTTGATGTAATACTCTTCGGTTTTACTTGCCATATCTTCATTATTTAATAAGACCCAATTTTCTTGATGAACAACATCAATCAAATTGATCAATGTTCTAGCAGCTTGTTCTTGATCAATCATTTTTTTCACCTCGTTTTTTATTATAGCATAAAACATAAGTTATGCTATAATGTTAAAAAAGATGAAAAAGAGGTATTTAATGAATAAACCAGTAATTGCGATTCTTCCTTTATATGATGAAGAAAGAGATAGTTTATGGATGCTTCCAGGGTATATGGATGGGGTTATTGAAGCAGGTGGTATTCCTGTTATGCTTTCTTTAGTTAATGATGATGTTTCTTTAAAAGAAACGGCTCATTATTTTGATGGATTTATTTTTGCAGGAGGGGAAGATTTAAATCCAGCAATTTATCATCAAGAAAAAGCAGAATATTGTGGAAAGCTAAATCAAAAAAGAGATGAAATGGAACCAAAGCTATTAAAATCTGTTTTAGAAGCCAATAAGCCTGTTTTAGGAATATGTAGAGGTATTCAGTTATTAAATGCATGTTTAGGTGGAACACTCTATCAAGATTTAGATCAACAATTTCATCCTACATGTATTCATCGACAACCTGCTCCTTATGATCATCCAAGTCACCAAGTAAAAATTGTTGAAAATACACCTTTAAAAGACATCTTAAATCAAGAAACTTTAATGGTGAATAGTTGTCATCATCAAGCTATTTGTCAACTTGCTCCAGCATTAAAGCCAATGGCTTATTCTGATGATGGATTAGTAGAAGCTGTTTATCTACCAGATAAAAAGTATGTGATAGGATATCAATGGCATCCAGAAATGATTTATAAAAAAAGTGATGATCATTTAAAACTATTTAAAGATTTTGTGGATAATTGCAAAAAATAATTATAAAAACAGTAAATGTGTATTGACTTTATGATGATATATTAGTATAATGAACAAGCTTTAAGTTAATAAAAAGCAAGGGATGGTTCCTTGGCCAAGTTGGTAAGGCAACAGACTGCAACTCTGTCATCATCGGTTCGAGTCCGGTAGGAACCTCCATTTGTGAAAATGCGCTAGTAGCTCAACTGGATAGAGTGCTTGACTACGGATCAAGAGGTTGTGGGTTCGATTCCTGCCTAGCGCGCCATTTTTTTCGGGAAGTAGCACAGCTTGGTAGTGCACCTGGTTTGGGACCAGGGGGTCGCAGGTTCAAATCCTGTCTTCCCGACCATTTATAAAAATTGGGGCCATAGCTCAGCTGGGAGAGCACCTGCCTTGCACGCAGGGGGTCAGCGGTTCGATCCCGCTTGGCTCCACCAATTTATTTATTACGGAGATTTACCCAAGTCTGGCTGAAGGGACTGGTCTTGAAAACCAGCAGAGGATTAACGTCCTGCGGGGGTTCGAATCCCTCAATCTCCGCCATTTTTATCTTTTGGTCTGGTAGTTCAGTTGGTTAGAATGCCGCCCTGTCACGGCGGAGGTCGCGGGTTCGAGTCCCGTCCAGACCGCCAAATGATGGTTCCGTAGCTCAGTCGGTAGAGCAGAGGACTGAAAATCCTCGTGTCGGTGGTTCGATTCCGCCCGGAACCACCATTTGAATAGATTACTGGTCTGGTAGTTCAGCTGGTTAGAATGCCGCCCTGTCACGGCGGAGGTCGCGGGTTCGAGTCCCGTCCAGACCGCCAGTAATTGTAATTAAGAGAGTCATTCATGACTCTTTTTTTGTTTATTAAGAATTTGAATGCGTGGGAAATAGCATATAAAAATTCATACTAAAATACCATGATATATTTGTGTGATCTGGTATAAATTTTTTTATCCTGCAATCATACAGTGGTTATTTGATTCTTCTCTTAGGACCATTGCATACAGGACATTCTATTTCAACTTCACCATGTTTACTGGAGATTCTGTCTTCTTCTGCCAATTCACCAATAATCCAGTTAGGAACATTGTCAATATGACCACAAGCAGTACACTTCGTTTCGATAAGTGTATCTTCTGCAATCATTGATGCATTTTTCACTGTAGAGTCTGTCATTAGGGGTACCTATGTATATTCACATTTCATGAGATTGCCACATGAACATAAAAGAGTATTTTTTTGAAATGATTCTATCATGTGTGTGCGGTATTTTAGATGGTCAAGTTTGTTTTTTAAATCTTTTTTCTTTCTTTCAGATTTCTGATGCGCTTTTTCTTTTTTATGCCATAAAGTTCATATATCTTTTCAAGCAACTTTTTATTCCGGTTTGAATAGAAACCATAGCATCTGATCATTTTAAAGTTTTCATCAGGACAGTGAAGGATAAGATTGTTTATAAAGTTTTCAGCATTTTCATATACTTCGATATATTTTTCATCCTCATGACGGTTGTACCACCATCTGATCATCTTTTTGTCATCTTCATATTTGATGATGCGGTTTTCAGCCATGGGAGGTCTGGAAGTGTATCTGGTAATGTAGTTGACGCAATCATCAATATTATTGTCATCATTGTCTTTTTCTTTCTTTTTAGCGTAGACATAAAAGCCGTTTACAAGTTCATCATAGAATCTCTATTTAAGATAATGAAAATGTTTGAGCTTTTGTTTAGAAAGAAGACCAAGAGCCTGATACATCCATGTCTTTCTGAGTTTTTCATAGTAAATAAAAGAAAAGTTCTTCATTTTATTTTTTTTGGTATCAAAAGCTTCTTCACAAGCAAGGCAGTCAGCATAGTTAGTATCATCAATCATAAAATCACCAACTAACATTTTAAAAAAAGGTAATAATCTTCAAAGATTATTACCATGTGGACAAAATTTATTTTGTCCCTTTTTTATCATAAAAATATGATATTTATTTTTTGCATTTCACACCTCAAAAACGACATTTCGCACCTAATTTAAAAATAAGGTGCTATAAATAGTAAAATAAAGATGTACATGGAATTATTTACTATAATCTATTTTAAATACCAGAGCAAAAAAAGAAAAAATGAATGTAAGGATAAGTATAATAATGGCAAGTATACTTACGTTATGATAATCTTTACACAAGTGCCTGCTAATGTATTTGCAGCAGACACTTATATTTGTAATAAATATTGATGGTTGCTGTAAAGAATAAAATAAAAATGTAGGAAAAACTATAAAATTATTTAGTCTAAAACCGACATTTTTTTAATTGACATGTGAATATAATCTATAATGAAAGGGGTTGTTAGTATGATAGTTGAAGCAATAGAAAAATATCCGTTACTTGTTATTTTTATGCTTGTTTTATTACTTGTGATGACTTTTGTAATTGTTTATTATCGAATGTCAAAAAAGTATGAAAAAAGTCAAATAGAATTAAAAGAATCTTTACTTGCAGCAACGACATTAAATAGATGTATTCATGCTTTAACTTATCATAGTGAAATCGATGATGCTATTAATGATTTGTTATGTCTTATTACTGAGTTTTTTCAAGGTGATCGTGCCTATATTTTTCAAATAGACTATGAACAAAATACGACATCTAATCTTTTTGAGTATACAGAAGAAGGGGCAACTCCGGAAATAAATAATTTGCAAAACGTTTCTTTAGAAACTATTCAATATTGGTTAGATCGTTTTAAGGTTGATGGAACATTTTATTTAAAAAGTTTAGAAGATGAGGTTGATAAAAATTCTGAAACCTATCGTCTTTTAAAATTACAAAATATAACGAGTCTTATTGCAGTGCCTTTGATAGAAAATGAAATTATTACTGGATTTTTGGGTGTTGATAATCCACGAAGAAGATGTGATAATAGTAGCTTATTATCTTCGGTTGTTTTCTTTGTTTCTGAGAGTATGAATAGAAAACAACAGGAACAAAAGTTAAAAGCAATGAGTTATTTAGATTCAATGACACATATTTTTAATCGTAATGCTTTGATAGAACGAATTGATAAGATTAAAGAAAGTCAAAATAAGGATATTGGTATTGCTTATTTTGATTTAAATGGATTAAAAAAGATCAATGACTTACAAGGACATTTAGAAGGTGATGCCGTTTTAAAGAAAACTGCTTATTTGATCAATGAGTGTTTTCCTAGAAAAGCTTATCGTTTTGGTGGGGATGAATTTGTTGTTCTTTCAGTAGATGTTAAAGAAGCTAGCTTTATAAAGCAAGTTGAACAATCAAAGAAGTATTTAGAACAAAATGGTATTTCGTGTTCTGTAGGTGTTTCTTGGTGCTATAATATAAACGATGTTGATGAACTCATCAAAGAAGCAGATACTAAAATGTATGAAAATAAAGCAAATTTTTATGAAAATGAAATGGTTGGTATTGAAAACTAACCATTTTTTTATGATATAATAATGTTAATGAAAAGAGATGAGACTATGCAAAATATGAATTATTATTATGACTTTTCGGGTCAAAAATTTGAATATCCATTAAGTCTAAGTATTAATCAATTTGATCGACAAGTTTTTTCAAGACAATCTTCTTTAGAAATTTCTTATGTTTTAAAAGGAAGTTATGAAGTTATTACAGAAAAAATGTCGACTGTTATTTATGAACATGAATTAGCTATTATTGCTCCTAATGATATTCATATGTTAAAGATGAATGAAAAAGAAAGTATTATTTTAACATTACATATTGATTTTTCTTATTTACCTCATTATATGGTAGGAGATATAGATCATAGTTTTCAATCTCTTATTTGTAGAGAAAATCAAAATAAATCTCTATTATTTCAAATAAAACAACAATTAGGAATATTGCTTCTACATTTTATTGAAAACAAAGATAATATTTATTTATTAAATTTAGTAATCTCTAATTTGATTTATATGATAAGTCAAGATCAAGAATTTTCTTTAGAAAATTTACCACTTTCTTCTAAAAATCATGAAAATTATATGAAAGCTATTTTATTCATTGATCAACATTACCAAGAAGATATTCATTTAGAAGATGTTGCTCAAAATCTTTCTTTTAGTATCTCCTATGCTTCACGTTTATTTAAAAAATATACAGGTGTTAGTTTTGTAAAATATTTATCAATGGTAAGAATACGACATTCATTAGAAAAACTGTTAGCAGGAAAGGATTCAATTGATGAGATTGCATTTTCTTGTGGAATGTCTGCAAAGGCTTATAGTCAAGCATTTAAAGATTTATATGGGATTACACCAAGTGTTTATCGTAAACAATTTCAAAAAAACTTGAAATATAATAAGGAAAATAAGGAACAAAGAATGCATTTGGATCAAAAACAAATTGCCTTGATTCAACATTTAATAAATGATCATCATCTATATCAAGATGAATATCTTGATATAGATAAAGAAAATCAACAAAGCATATATTTATTTAAAAATATAGATCAACTCTCTTTATTACAAGAAAATAACATTTTAACTATTAAACCAAAGAAATAACAATAAAAACAATCATTTATTGTTATTTTTTTTACTTTTTTTAAAAAATAAAAAGAAAAAGATCAAAAAATTGTCTATATAATAATAGGAGGAAAAACTAAATGGAAAAAGTATTAGAAATCACATCAAATGATCATATTATCATGATTGATAAACTCTGTAAAAGAATATTAGGACATCCTGAAATCTTAGGAAGAATCATTA
>OGCN01003796.1_pt1 | contig 14016 bp, 9 predicted proteins | sample 1570181 | NCBI WGS metagenome assembly OGCN01 (sample SAMEA4370584, study PRJEB24528) | human gut metagenome | reverse complement strand
CCATTGCGAGCATAACCATACCTGCTCCCGGTACACCTGCGGTTCCGATGGAAGCCAAAGTTGCGGTCAGGACAATGGTCAGCATCTGCGGCAGAGTCAGCTGAATACCATAGCAGGATGCGATAAAAATCGCACATACGCCCTGATAGATAGCAGTACCATCCATGTTGATAGTTGCTCCCAGCGGAAGAACGAAGGAAGCGATCTCACGTTTTGCACCAAGCTTCTCGGTACAGCTTAAGTTGATCGGCAGAGTTCCCACAGAAGATGCACTGGAAAATGCAAACATGATCGCCGGCATCATTCCTTTGAAGAATTTCACAGGACTCATGCCGCCCAGTGTGCTGACTGTCAGAGAGTAAACAACCACTGCATGTACAAAATAGCAAATATAAGCAGCCAGCAGTACCATAGCCAGAGAACCGATGATGGTCGGACCATTGGATGCAATAACCGGGCACAGCAGGCAGAACACACCGATCGGTGATAACTTCAGGATCATTTCCATACATTTCATAAAGATCTCATTCAGATCGTTAAATGCATTTACCACACGGACATTTTTCTCACCCACCAGAATAATGGCAAAACCAAGAATAATAGCCATCACAATGACCTGAAGCATATTCGCCTCTACCATTGGAGAGATAAAGTTGGACGGAAAAATATTTACCAGCGTATCCATAAAGGAGGTTGCCTCTGCAGCCTCATAGGACAGATCCGTGGTTGCAACCACCGGGAACATTCCCTTGAACAGATTACCGCCAACCAGTCCGATGGTTACGGCAAATGCAGTAGTGCACAGATAAAAGACAACGGTTTTCAGTCCGATAGATCCGACTTTCTTGATATCACTCATGGAAATGATACCACACATGATGGAGAACAGAACGATCGGGCACACAATAAATTTGATCAGGTTCAGGAAGATCGTTCCGAACGGTTTAATATAGTTGGTTGCAAAATCTGCATAATTCTGCATCAGCAGACCTGCAATAATGGCCAGTACCAGTGCAATAAAGATCTGCATGGCCAGCGACATTTTCTTCTTTTCTTTCATGAGTATTTCCTCGCTTCCCTCTTGTAGTTTACATAATGAAAAAAAGATGACATTGCAAAATTATTTGAAATGTCATCTTCGTCATCACCGATATAGGATTATATCATGTTGATTCTATGGTTGCAAGATGGAATTCCATCCCATTTTATTTGGTTTTCAGCTCTGCTGTCAGGATCTCTTCTTTTCTATCCAGAATCTCATCAGAGAGAAGCTGCTTTTCCACATTTTCAAAGCCAAGCCGCTCGATGGTATTGGCAAAACGCTCACCCACATAGCCCTGGTCACGATACAGAAGGATTGCTTTCTCGATCACGTTCAGTGCCTCATCCTTGCTGGTAAAGATCTTGCCAAGTGCACGTCCCTGGGACACCTGTTTTCCCCAGCGTCCGCCGATATAGATCTTAAATCCATACTGACCATCCACGATAGAATCAAAACGGCAATGTCCGATACAACGGCCGCAATGGTTACATTTCTCCTCATCTCTTACCAGAACACCATCGATCACCTTTGACGCACCAATCGGACAGGCTGCCTCAATAGCGCATTTTTTACAGCCCTTGCAAAGCTCTTTATGAAATTCCGGGATTCTCTGACCGATGATTCCCAGATCATTCAGGTTCGGTTTTACACAGTTATTCGGACATCCACCCACTGCAATCTTGAATTTATGCGGCAATTTGATATCATGATAAGCCACATAAAAACGATGATGAATCTCCTCAGAGATTCCAAAGGAATCCAGCAGACCATACTGACAGGTGGTTCCCTTACAGGACACGATCGGTCTTACCTTCGGACCGGTTCCTCCGGTGGTCAGTCCCTCTTTTGCGATAAACTCACGGAATGCTTCGATATTTTCATAAGGAATGCCCTGCACCTCCACAGTCAGTCTGGTGGTAAATGTCAGATTACCGTTTCCAAATTTTTCTGCGGCGTCTGCCAGGCATCTGTGCTGTGCCACAGTCACCTTTCCGTTCACAGTGATCACACGGGCGGAAAAGTTATCCGTTCCTTTGTTATTCAGAAATCCCAGACCCTTCAGGCGCTGCTCTTCCTCTTTGCTGATGGTTAATGCTGCCATGCTTGTCCTCCTTTATCTGCTTTGTATATTCATTTCGCCGCATCTTATGATTCCGGCTCACATATTGTCTCTATCATATCACTTGCCTATCTATTTGAAAAATGATAATATTTTATAAAAACAATAGGTTTTACCTATATATTGAGGAGGTTTTCCATGACGATCCGTTATCTTACGATTTTTCTTGCAGTTGCCGAATATGGCACCATGAGTGCTGCTGCGGAACACTTATATCTTTCTCAGCCAACGATCAGTCAGGCGATCCGGGAGTTAGAAAAGCATTACAATGGATTACTGTTTGAACGGTTAGGGAAGAAACTATACCTGACTGACCGTGGAACGCTTCTGCTCCCTCAGGCCAGGGAACTTGTGAACCGATTCACAGAAGTGGAAGAACTGATGTTGAACCAGGGGCAGACTTCCATTCTGAAGCTTGGAAGCACACTGACCGTCGGAACCTGTCTGACTCCCACCGTTATGCTGAAACTGGAAGAATCCACCCCCGGTCTGGAAGTCCATTCCTATGTAAGCAATACCTTAGAGATTGAACAGAAACTATTAAAATCTGAGCTGGATGCTGCGGTAGTAGAAGGCGAAATCCAATCTCCGGATCTGGTAGTGATCCCCATTATTGATGATTGTCTGGTTCTTGCCGCCGGAAAACACCACCCATTTTATGAGCGCAGCCTGATCTTTTCCGATGAATTGAACGGTCAGTCCTTTGCTATGCGCGAAAAAGGCAGCGGCACCCGGCAGCTTTTTGAGAATTATGCTGATAAGCATAAGCTTCTTCTTAAAGTCACCTGGGAAGCCAACTGCCCCCGTACCATTTTAAATGCGGTTCTCTATAATAAAGTGCTGTCCGTCATGTCTCTGCGACTCATGCCTCATGAGATCCGACACCAACGACTTCGAATCTTCCACAACGAAGATCTGGAATGGAACCGCACCTTTAAGCTGGTCTACCATAAAAACAAATTTCTCACACCGGCCATCTACGAGCTGGAAAAAATTCTGTGGCAATATCAGTCGATTAAACTTCCGCCAGAATGCGGGATTCTGCGAAATCGAATCACTGATCCCTCTCCCGCAGCCGTTTAAGCCGATCACCGATCACCTTCTCATAACCAATGTCCGTGGGATGGTAGAATGTCTGTCCCACCAGTTCATCTGGCAGATACTGCTGCTTCACATAATGCTCTGGATAATCATGAGCATACTTATAGCCGATGCCATGTCCCAGCTTTTCTGCACCACCATAATGCTTATCCTGCAGATGAACCGGAACGGTGGTCGTAGTAGACTTCACCGCTGCCATGGCATCAAAGATTGCATTGCAGGCTGCATTGCTCTTAGGCGCACCTGCCACATAAGAAGCGGCCTGGGACAAGATGATCTGTGCCTCCGGCATACCGATCCGCTCCACTGCCTGAGCTGCTGCCACCGCCACCTGAATGGCCTGTGGATCTGCATTTCCCACATCCTCCGATGCGCAGATCATGATCCTGCGGGCAATAAATTTAATATCTTCCCCGGCATACAGCATTTTGGCCAGATAAAAGACCGCCGCATCCGGATCCGATCCCCTCATACTCTTGATAAATGCCGAGATCGTATCATAATGATTATCTCCGCCTTTGTCATAGCGGACCACTTTTTTCTGAATACACTGAGATGCCACCTCCAGCGTAATGTGGATCTTTCCATCCTCACTTTTCTCTGTAGTCAGAATTCCAAGCTCCAGCGCATTTAACGCATTTCTTGCATCTCCTCCGGCAATATCTGCCAGAAAATCCAGCGCATCCTCATCTGCCACCGCCTGGTAGGCACCCATGCCCTTTTCCATGTCAGTAAGTGCACGCTTCAGAAGCTGCTTGATATCCGCAGGTTCCAGTGCTTTCAGTTCAAAGACAATCGACCGGGACAGTAATGCGCCATTTACTTCAAAATACGGATTTTCGGTGGTGGCACCAATCAGGATCAATGTACCGTCCTCCACAAAAGGAAGCAGATAATCCTGCTGACTCTTATTAAACCGGTGGATCTCATCTACAAACAGGATCGTGTGTTTGCCGTACATGCCCAGATTGTCCTTTGCCTGACGCACCACATCCTCCATATCCTTTTTACCTGCCACCGTAGCATTGATCTGGGTAAACTCTGCCTTCGTTGTATGAGCGATCACCTTTGCAATTGTTGTCTTGCCGGTTCCAGGCGGGCCCACCAGGCAGATGATCGGGCTGTTGCCCTTCTTTGCCAGAACTCGGACCGCCAGATACTCCAGGACACGCTCTTTGACCTGCTCCAGGCCATAGTGGTCTTCCTCCAGAATCTGCTTTGCGTGCTTGATGTCGTTGTTGTCCTTGGACATCTTGTTCCATGGGAGTTCCAGCAGCGTCTCGATGTAGGTGCGGATGACATTGCTCTCCTGTCCGCCGCCTGGCATACCCTTTAAGCGGTCAATCTCTTTCTGAAGTTTTTCCTTGACTTCTTTGTCCGCTTTTAAGGATGCAAGCTGCTTTTCGTATTCATCGGCATCGGATAAAAGATCCTCACCCAGTTCCTCGCGGATCACCTTCATCTGTTCCCGCAGAATGTAATCCTTCTGGTTCTTGTCAATGTTTTCCTTGACCTTTTCCTGCAGTTCCCGGTGAATCTGGGATACCTCAATCTCATGGATCAGGTTCGAGAGCAGTACCTCATACTGGCCAGCCAGGGTGGTCTCCTCCAGATAAGCCTGGCGGATCTTGTAATCCCAGGGCAGCTCACTCGCCATCTGAAGCATCAGGCTCTCCAGGTCTTCGCAGACCATCATGCCCGGCAGGATCTCCTTGCTGAATTTCGGGTGCTGGCGTCCGTAGGATTCCAGCTTTTCTTTCAGAATGCGGGACATGGCTTCCGCTGCGGCGCCATCTACATCCGCTTCCTGTTCTTCCGTGAACAGAACTTCACCGATCAGCGCCGGTTCTGTGCTGTCCAGATCCAGAAGCTCCGCGCGCTCCTGGCCCTCTGCCATGACGCGGACAATGCCTCCCGGCATCTTCACCAGCTGCTTTATGTAAGAAACCGTACCGATATGGTAAAGCTGATCCAGTGTCGGATCCATGATCTCCGGATCCTTCTGTGCCACCAGGCATACTCTCTGGTCGCCGACCATGGCTTTTTCCACTGCCGCAACGGACTTCTTGCGGCTGATATCAAAGCTGATGGTCATCTCCGGAAGCATGGTAAGTCCCCGGAGGGCAATCACCGGCATGGTTATAATCTTTGTATCTTCCATCAGGTTCCTCCTAAATAGATATGAACGGACTGAAACAGAAAATGGGAGCCATAAGCTCCCATCTTCGCTATCCGGCTTTTACGCGATCTCGTCGGATGTCTCTTTCTTCAGTCTCTGGGAGAGTGTTTTGCGCGGCACAGCCGTATCCCGGTATACCAGCTCCGGCTCTCCTGTCTTGTCTACGACATCTTTGGTAATGGTGCAGATGCCGATGTTGTTGTCAGACGGGATCTCATACATCAGATCCATCATGACAGATTCCAGAATGGAACGAAGTCCTCTGGCTCCGGTCTTTCTCTCAACCGCAAGCTTTGCAACTTCTGCAATAGCCTCCGGGGTAAATTCCAGCTTCACGCCGTCCAGTTCAAACAGCTTCTGGTACTGTTTGGTCAGGGCATTCTTCGGCTCGGTCAGAATCCGGCTTAAAGAATGCACATCGAGAAGATCCAGGGAAACCGTCACCGGTACACGGCCGATGAACTCCGGAATCAGGCCGAATTTCACAAGGTCATGGGGCTCTACCTGGCGTAAGAGTTCGTCGATGTCGGTCTTGTTCTTATCTACAACCTCTGCGTTAAATCCGATGGATCCGGCGCTTAAACGGCTCTCAATGATACGCTCAAGGCCATCAAAGGCTCCACCGCAGATAAACAGAATGTTGGTAGTATCGATCTGCAGAAGCTCCTGGTGCGGATGCTTTCTTCCACCCTGGGGCGGAACGCTGGCTACGGTACCCTCCAGGATCTTTAAGAGTGCCTGCTGAACACCTTCACCGGATACATCACGGGTGATGGATACGTTCTCGGACTTCTTGGTGATCTTATCGATCTCATCCACGTAGATGATACCATATTCAGCCTTGCTGATATCGTAATCCGCTGCCTGGATCAGCTTTAAGAGGATATTCTCGACATCCTCACCAACGTAACCAGCCTCAGTCAGAGCCGTTGCATCAGCAATGGCGAAGGGAACGTTTAAAATCTTGGCAAGGGTCTGGGCCAGATAAGTCTTACCGGATCCGGTCGGTCCCAGCATCAGGATGTTGCTCTTCTGCACATCCACATCGCTTCCGGCACCGGAAGTGATACGCTTATAGTGGTTGTAGACCGCTACGGATAATACCTTCTTGGCTGCGTCCTGGCCGATGACATACTCGTCCAGGAATGCCTTGATCTCCTTCGGCTTTAACAGGTTGATACCGGCTAATGGAGATACCGGCTCCTGCTCCTCATTCTCTTCCAGTTCCTCCGCAAGGATCTCTCCGCAGAGTTCAATACATTCGTCACAGATAAATACATTGTTGGAACCGGCAATCAGTTTTCTTACCTGATCCTGGGTCTTTCCGCAGAAAGAGCATCTGACCCTGTCATCTGTTCTTGTCGGCATATAATAACACCTTGTCCTTTCTGGTTAAAAATTCCTGCAAGTCAGACAAGCGCTTTAGTGTTTTGCGATTACCTGATCGATCAGGCCATACTTTAAGGCTTCTTCAGCAGTCATGTAATTGTCACGCTCGGTGTCGCGGCAGATGACCTCGTAAGGCTGGCCGGTATTGGCTGCAAGAATCTCATTTAATTTCTTTTTGGTCTGCAGGATCTTCTCAGCAACGATCTGAATCTCGGTTGCCTGACCCTGGGCACCGCCGGACGGCTGGTGAATCATGACCTCTGCGTTCGGAAGCGCGAAACGTTTGCCCTTTGCGCCGCCTGACAGAAGGAATGCTCCCATGCTGGCTGCCATACCGATGCACACGGTGGATACATCACATTTGATGTAGTTCATGGTATCGTAGATTGCCATGCCTGCAGTCACAGATCCGCCCGGGCTGTTGATGTATAAGTTAATATCCTTGCCCGGGTCCTCAGACTCCAGGAACAGAAGCTGTGCCACGATCAGACTTGCGGAAACGTCGGTCACTTCTTCACCAAGGAAAATAATTCTCTCTTTTAATAAACGGGAATAAATATCGTAGGAGCGTTCTCCTCTGCTGGTCTGTTCAATTACATAAGGTACCAATGCCATCGTCAAATCCTCCTGTCTTTCCATTACGGTCTTTTGCAATGATAGGTGCAGACTCCAGGTCTGGCCCGAAATCTGCACCTAGTCATAGTGGTAGTATTCCTTTTCTGGAAAAAATTATACTAATTTAGCCTCAGCTACCAGGAAATCTACTGCCTCCTGAACAGCCATGTCAGCCTTCATCTGAGCCATTCCAGCCTCACCCATGATGGTCTTGATCTGCTCAGCGTCCATCTTGTAGTTCTCGGACATCTTCTTGATCTCAGCCTCAACTAAGTCCTCAGACGGCTCGATCTTCTCAGCTGCTACGACAGCCTCGAGTACCAGACGGGTGCGCAGTCTTAACTCAGCCTGCGGACGCATCTGCTCCTGTAACTGCTCGATGGTGCTGCCGGTGAACTGCAGGTACTGGTCAAAGCTGATGCCCTGGCTCTGCAGTCTGCGTGCGTAGTCCTCAATCATATTGCGAACCTGCTCATCAACCATCGGTGCCGGGATATCCATCTGAGCGTTGTCAACAACCTTCTGTACTACGTTGTTCTCGTTCTCAGCGGTAGCCTGTGCCTGCTTGGTCTCAGCCAGTTTGTTCTTCACATCCTCTTTGTATGCGTCAAGAGTCTCGAACTCGGAAACCTCGCTTGCGAACTCATCGTTCAGCTCCGGAAGCTCTTTCATCTTGATCTCTTTGATCTTAACCTTGAAGGTTGCCGGCTTGCCAGCCAGCTCAGCTGCATGATACTCAGCCGGGAAAGTTACGTTTACTTCTACTTCCTCACCGATGTTCTTGCCAACGAGCTGATCCTCGAAGGTATCGATGAAGGAATGGGAACCGATTACCAGGGTGTAATCCTCAGCCTTGCCGCCCTCGAATGCCTTGCCATCTACAAAGCCCTCGAAATCGATTACGGTCTGGTCGCCATTTGCTACTGCGCGGTCCTCAACGGTTACCAGTCTGGAGTTCTGCTCCTGAACCTTCTTTAACTCTGCCTCTACGTCAGCGTCGGTTACTTCCGGTTTTGCCTTCTCTACTTCAATGCCCTTGTACTCGCCCAGGGTTACTTCCGGCTTGGTTGCTACAGATGCAACGTAGATGAAGGATTTGCCCTTCTCTACCTGCTCGATGGAGATTTCCGGTCTGGAAACGATCTCAAGACCGCTCTCTTTTGCTGCGCCCGGGTAAGAAGCGTTGATTGCCTCGTCTACAGCGTCCTCATAGAAAACGCCAACACCGTACATTTTCTCGATCATTGCCTGCGGTGCTTTACCTTTACGGAAGCCAGGGATGCTGAACTTGTTTTTATTCTTGTTATAGGAAGTTTTAAGAGCTGCCTCAAACTGCTCTGCCGGTACTTCTACGGTTAATTTCGCCATGTTTTTCTCTAATTTTTCTACCTGTAAACTCATAATATGGGTTCCTCCTTACATCTATGTATGGCCGTCCCGGCAGGGCGCCACACTTCAATTCACCATTATAGCATAGACTTTTTATAATTACCAGTCCTATTTTTGCGATAATACGCGTAATTTCTCCACAACATAGGGGTTGACCGGACGAATCTCCCGTTCCGGACGTCCCAGATAGTAGCCCTGGAACAGATCTGCCCCCAGTGTCATCATCGCCTGGAGTTCCTCTGCCTGCTCCACGCCCTCTGCCAGAACCAGGATGCCGCGCTCCTTGCAGTAGTGGATCAGGTTCGCCGCCAGTTCCTGCTTATCCGGGCTCTCGTGGATGCCCTGTACCAGTTCCATATCCAGCTTGACAATGCTGACATTTAAGTTCAGCAGGCTGCCCTCACTGCTGTAACCAGATCCAAAATCATCCAGCGCGATCATGCCGCCGGTGCGCTCCACTGCATGGGTCTTGAAATCCATATCGCTGCTGTTGATCTCTTCTCCCTCGGTTACTTCCAGTACCACCCGCTTCAGAAGGTCCGGATAGAGCCGACTCAGCTCTTCCAGGCATTCCGGAGCCAGGGACGTATTGGCGATGGAATTGATAAACAGGCGGCTTCCAGCCGGTAGCTCCTCCGCATGAGTGCGGAACCACTTCATGGCACAGACCCAGGTGAGGCGCTCAAACTGCGGAAGCTTTGCCTGGCGTTTGGCCAGGGTCAGTACCTCCTGAATGTTTTTCAGATTCTTGCTGTTCGGCCGCATCAGGGCCTCATAACCGTATACGCTGCCATCCCGGCTTAAGATCGGCTGTACCGCAAAGGGGACATCGTCCCGCTCCAGAAGCTGGTTCAGCTCTTCCCTTCCGGAAAGCAGATAGGAATTCTTCTGATAGCTTGCAAAATCAAACTCCTGCAGCACGCCCTTGGTACTGTGCTTTGCCATGTACATGGCAAAATCCGCATAGCGGGTCAGGCTTGAGAAATCTCTTGCCTGGCGCGGATACCAGGTCACGCCGGCAGAAGCACGCAGGGGCAGCTCGTAATCCTCATCCACTTTCAGGTAGACATCCCGCACGCTACAGAAAAACTGCCGGATCTGCTCCCGGATCTGGTTTTCATTTTCTCCGCACACGAATGCCATGAACTCATCACCGGAATGACGTTCCACCACGGCTCCCACCGTAGCCAGGCGTTTTAACTGGTCCGCAAAGAGGCGGATATAACGGTCACCCATCTCATGGCCGTAGGTATCGTTGACGTATTTCAGGTTATCCAGATCCCACATGACCAGGGCCGCGCAGGACAGCTTTCCGCTGTTCAACAGCGCTTCTGTGTTCCGGCGGAAGACACCGCGGTTGTAAAGCTCGGTAAGCTGGTCGTAATCGCGTTCCAGTTCCAGACGGCGCTGCTTTTCGACTTCCTCCGTGACATCCAGAAGGACACCGGTCTGGTTTCCATTGGCTGTCTTTACAATTTTCAGGCGCAGATAACGGTCAGAACCGTCACGGCTGAACTGGTACAGACTCACATCCTCGCTTTCCTTTGTCCCGCTTCCGAGAACCTGCATCATCTTGGCAAAACCGGCCGGTTCCAGATAGGCGTAGTCTTCATCCGTCTCCTTCAGTCCCAGAAGTTCAAAAAGGCTTCGGCTGCAGAACACCTTCTCACTGTCCGGCAGATACTCAAACACGCCGATGGGAACCCCGGAAGCATCCAGGATCCGGGAAATGCGCAGGGCAGACTCTGCCACATCGGCACTTAAATGCTCAATGGCGCGGCTCAGCTCATCCAGTTCACTGATCCAGGTACGCTGCAGACGGATGCGGCTTCCGCTTTCCGAAGAGCGAAGCTGGCGGATCAGCCTGCGGATCGGCTGCGTGAAATACTCCCCGTATAAAAGCGCAAACAGAATTCCCGGAATCAGCGTAAAGGAACAGCCTAAAAGCAGGCCGTTTATCAGTTTCTGATAGAAGGATTCCATCACGCTCTGCCGCCGCAGCACCACGATCATCCAGTCGGTATTGCGGTATGGAGAATCTGAACCGTACACGGAAAGCTTCATGGGCGCCACATACCAGGCATCTCCGTTTTCATCCAGCGTCTTCTTGATGCCGTCCCATTCCGTATCGGTCCACGTAATGACTGACCGGTTGCCAAAGCAGCGATTGTACGCGGAACCATAGGTAAGAACCGGCGTTACGCTGTTCTCATCCATGTCCCGCCGCACCAGAAGCTGCATGGTATCCGCATCACTGTGAAACAGCTCATTTTTTAAGAGCGCGTAGATCTGGCTCTTCATCATGGTGCCGCCCATGAGGCCGATCACGCTTCCATCATTTAAAATCAGGGGAATGGAATAGCAGATGCCTTCCGTATCCTCCTGGAGCGCAGAGGAAATCGCGCCCAGATACGCATAGGTGCTAACGGATTTCTCAGAGGTATCGTCCAGTGCCACGGTATAGGGCTCGTAAAAAAGGTAATGGTCCGAAGCATCCTTCGTCATATCAAAATCCATTTCCCACTCTCTGGCAAGGGGAATCTTCTGCTCGTTTGAGATAGCCGAGGCTCCCTTCACCAGCAGAAGGTCGGAATTGTCTGCCGCGAAACTGCTGCTGTCCGTATCCATGACTGAGACTCCTGCCAGATGCCCGTCTTCGCTCTGCTGTGAAGCAGGGCCATCCAGGATTACATAGATGCTGTTTCCGTAGCTGCGGTGCAGAAGATCCAGCACCTCCGGCATGATTTCATTTAAAATAGCACCATTTAACTTCCAGTCGGTCCGGATGTCCTCTGGCGTATTCCCGGTCTCCTGCAGTACTTTTTCAATCTTTTTCTGAATCGTGGGAGATGTGCGGATGTCGGTCATCCAGTGCTGCACCACCTCGCGCTCCAGAAGAAGCTCGCTGTTCTGAACGTCTTTTTCAATCGAATTGATCTCATTGAGGTAAAGGCTTTTCGCCACATTGCCGTTCGATAAGAAGACCATCATAAAAACGGTCTGAAATATCAGGATCAGGCAAAACGGAATGACAAGCCTGGATTTCATAGATCTTGCATTCTTCATGAACATTCCCCTCAATCTGCCAGGTTCTCAAGCTGACTTTCCGTATCGTTATACCACTGTTCAAAAATTTCATCGGTGTTATACTGTGCCACTGCATCTTCCAGGGAAACTCCTTCTGCCAGGAGTTCCTGCACATGGGCACGGTTTTCCTCTGCCACAGCCGGCATGGTGGTGTCAATGACTTTGCGTGCGTTATACGCGCCGTCAAACGGAGTGACTGTGTGAAGGCTGTAGCTCTGCACCTGCGGGATTGCCGTGTTCAGCATAGTCTCCAGCTTCGGATTTAATGTCTCGCCCTGCTCTTTAAAGTATGCGTAAACTTCATCCATGTCATTGGCATTCTTTGTAACTGGCAAATAGCCGGATGCTGCGGAAAGTCGGATATTCTGGCTTTCCTGCGTCAGCCATTTCAGGAATACGACAGCTGCCATCTCTGTTTTCTTGTCAGAAGAAAACATGACAACACCTGCGCCCTGCTGTACGGCACATGGCTCCTCGCCCTCAAAATTCGGCAGCGGAAGCATCTCACAGGCAATGTCCTCCGTGTGTCCGTCATCATAAGTTACCTGATCCGGTGTATAAGCCGCTCCGCTGGTAGATCCGGTGTATGCAATGATTCTTCCCGTCTTTAAGTCATCACTCCGGAATTTGCCCTCTGCCAGATAGTAACCACTGATGTACGGCACATAGTAATTATCCCAGAGACGGCGCATGGTATCGCGGTCCACATCCAGAACCATAGAACCGTCTTTGCCGGCATAGATGTCGTGTCCCAGCTGATGGCTTCCGATCAGCATGTAGTTTGCAAAGGAATCACGCCCGAAAAATGCCTGTCCGTCATTCGGTTCCTCGGTCTGGGCATCCGTCCACTCGTAATATGCCTTTGCGGTTGCCGCAAGGCCTTCCCAGGTGGAAAGCTGGTCCAGCGTGGCCCCCGTTGCTTCGGCAAATGGCTCCCAGGCACTCTGGTTGATGGTAAGAACTTCGGTTGATTTTGCTACCGGGAAGATCATCATGGAAGCATCTTTGCCAAAATCTCCCTCTTCCAGATACCCCGGCACATAACTGTCATATTCTTCATCCGCCAGATACGGACGGAAATCCGCGATCATGCCTTTCTGATACAGCACATAGGCGGTATCCGCATAAGCGGAGCACAGATCCGGCAGCGGCGTGCTTCCGGTCTTTCCATCCATACTCTCATAGACGCTGTCTTCCAGCTCTGAGACACTGCCCTTGCTGCTGGTCTCGACAATGATCTTCTTCTCCACGCCCACCGTATCGTTGAACTCCTGGACGAGTTTATCAAACTGGTCCTTCTGGGCTCCGTTGTAATAATTCCACATTGTGATATGTACCGGTCTGTCGTCCGGTGCTTCTGCCTGACTGCATGCAGTCAGTGCGCAAGTACCTGCCAGCAGAATCGGAAGAATAACTTTTTTCTTCATAAAATGATCCACCTGACCCTTTCCCTTTTTTCAATTGCATTCATCATATCACAAAACCCTTTATCTTTCCAATGATTTCCTGTATACTCTGGATAAATAAACACGATATTTTAAGCGTGTACGCAAAAAAATGCGCTTTTCACGCATGAAAGGGAGATATTATGGAAATTGAACGAAAGTATCTGGTCACTGCGCCGCCTGCGGATTACCGCACCTGGGAAGCCATCCACATGGAGCAGGCTTATCTCTGCACCGCCCCGGTGGTCCGGGTCCGGAAAGAAAACGAGGAGTATTTCCTCACCTACAAATCCAAGGGTCTGTTAGCCCGGGAAGAGTATAACCTTCCTCTGACCAAAGAAGCCTACGAGCACCTGCTTGCCAAGGCAGATGGCATCATCATCACGAAAACCCGCTACAAAAAGCCCATCGAGGGCACGGATCTTGTCATCGAACTGGATGTATTTTCCGGGGAATATGAGGGCCTGATGCTGGCGGAAGTAGAATTTGCCACGATTGAGGACGCAGAACGCTTTGTGCCGCCGTCCTGGTTCGGAAAAGATGTCACTCTCTCCGGAGAATACCAGAACAGCCGCTTAAGCCAGAAAAAAATTTAGGTTTTGTATACGAAAAACCGGCACCCCATTACGGGAATGCCGGTTTTTGTATG
>OGCN01003794.1_pt1 | contig 14023 bp, 16 predicted proteins | sample 1570181 | NCBI WGS metagenome assembly OGCN01 (sample SAMEA4370584, study PRJEB24528) | human gut metagenome | reverse complement strand
GCCTTTACACCGATTTTTTCCGATATTATACTAAGATGAGTGAAGCCGAAAGGGGAGAGAGCTATGTTGGAAAAGGCGTTGATTCTGGCGGCAAAAGCGCATACGGGGCAGGTCGATAAGGGCGGTGCGCCCTATATCCTTCATCCCATTCGGGTGATGCTTGCCTGCGAGGGGGAAAAGGAAAAAATCGTTGCCCTTTTGCATGATACTCTGGAGGATACCGCTTTGACCGCGGCAGACCTGCGGCGTGCGGGCTTTTCGGAGGAAATCGTGCAGGCGGTGTGCTGCCTGACGCGTGGGCAGAAGGAGGATTACATGGATTATATTGCGCGCATCTGCGAAAATGCGCTGGCGGCGAGAGTGAAGTATGCCGATTTGCAGGATAATCTGGATATCAGTCGCATCCCTAACCCGACAGAGAAGGATTTTGCCAGAATCCGAAAATATGAACAGGCAATGAAAAGAATTACGAGATCAATCAAGGGAGGACGGGAGCATGGAGCATTGGACACAGGAACGCTATGACGCGTTCCGCAGGGAATTGTATGCACGGCAGGAGGAAGCCTATCGGCAGTTTCATACAAAGCTGCTCCGCTCAGATTTGCCCGTTATCGGTCTGCGCGCGCCCCTTCTGCGGAAAATAGCGACAGAAATCGCCAAGGAGGACGGCGCGAGCTTTTTGCGTATCTGTGGCAGAGGAACCTATGAGGAACGTCTGCTCTATGGCTTGGTGGCGGCGGCACTGCCTGTTTCCTATGCGGAATTTCTGCCCTATTGCGACACCTATACGGAGACGATTGTCGAAAACTGGGCGCATTGTGATGGCTTCTGCGCCTCCTTGAAAAAGCGAATCAAGGGACATGAGGCGGAATTTTTCGAGCATATCAAAAGGTATCTGGCTTCCGAAAATCCGTGGGCGGTGCGCGTCGGGCTGATTCTGATGCTCAATTATTATCTCACCCCTGCATATCTTCCGGCAGTGCTGGAGCGGACAGATGCCGTCCAATCCGAGCAGTATTATGTCCGTATGGGACAGGCATGGCTGCTGGCAACGGCTTGGGCGAAGGACAGGGACACCTGCAGGGCGTATCTTTCGCATCATCATCTGGATGCTTGGGTATTCCGTAAGTTCATTCAGAAGGCGTGTGAGTCTTATCGTGTTTCGGCGGAGGATAAGGCATATCTGCGCAGCCTGCGGAAGAAATGAAAGAGATTCTTTGCTTTGAAATCATGTGAAAAAGGTGTATACTAAGATTCTGAATCAATGAGAGAGAAGAATCGAGCGGAGGAGAAGTATGAGTTATTTTCCCTTTTTTGTGGAGATTGGGCAGAAGCGCTGTCTGGTTGTGGGCGGCGGAACGGTTGCTTTCAGAAAAATTGAAAAATTGCTGCCCTTTGGCGTGGAGATAACGGTGGTTTCTCCTTCTTTTTGTGCGGAAATCGAGCAGACAGAGGGCATCTGCCGCATCCGCAAAGAATTTCAGGCAGAGGATGTAGAGGATATGAGCTTTGTCATCGGCGCAACAGATTGCGAGGCTGTCAACGCGAGGATTGCTGCTGTCTGCCATGCAAAGCATATCCCTGTCAATATTGTGGATGATGCTGAAAAATGCAGCTTTTTCTTTCCGGCTCTGGTGAAGCGGGGCGCATTTGTCGCAGGCTTTTCCACAGGAGGCGCAAGCCCCTTAGCGGCACGCTTCATCCGCGAGCAGATGGAGGATGCCATCCCCACAGGCTTTGCCGATGTGATAGACGTTATGGCAGAGGTGCGCGGTCGCATGAAGGCAGCCTTTGCGGACAGCGGAAAAAGAGAACAGGTACTGCGGCATATTTTCTGCCTTGCCTTAGAGAAAAACGGGAATGTATCCCAAGCAGAAATCGAGGAAATCATAAGAAAGGAGGGGGAGCAGTGAAAAAGCTGAGAGTCGGCACAAGAAAAAGCCTGCTTTCTGCCAGACAGACGGAGCTGGCGCTGGCGGCACTGGCAAAGGTGCATCCTGCCTTGGAAACCGAAATTGTCCCCTTCCACACAAGAGGGGATCTGATTCTGGATAAGCCCCTCTGGGCAATCAGTAATCAGGGGAAGGGCGTTTTTGCGTCCGAATTTGAAGAAATGCTTCTGCGCGATGAAATTGACATTGCCATTCACAGCGGCAAGGATCTGCCGGTGCTTCTGGCAGATGGTCTGGAAATCATTGGCGTGCTCAAACGGGATGACCCACGAGATGTGCTTGTCATGCCGAAGGGGAAAAAAGCTGAGGCTTGTAAAATCATCGGCACGGGCAGCCTTCGTCGGGAGCAGTGCGCGGCAAAGGTTTTCCCTTGGGCAGAATGTCGGCTCATTCGCGGCAATATTCAGACGCGTCTGCAAAAGCTGAAGGATGGGGAATATGATGCCATTCTTCTTGCCAAGGCAGGGCTTGATCGTATGGGCATCACCGAAGCGGATGGCTATGCCTTCCGCGTTCTTTCCCCTGAGGAATTTCTTCCTGCGGCGTGTCAGGGGATTATCGTTGCCGAGGGCAAACGGGAATTAGCCTCTTTTGTCGGCGCAATGACCCACCCCGAAACGCAGTATATTTTTGAAACGGAGCGCGCGGTGCTGCGGCTTTTGGGTGCAGATTGCAGTGCGCCTGTGGCGGCGTTTGCGGAAATGGAAGGGGAGGTCATCCGTCTGCGTGCGATGTATGGAGAAGGCTATGCCGAGGGCAAGGCACCCGTTGCGGCGCGTTTGCAGCTGGCGGCGGAGGTAGTCAGGAGGTTGCGAAAATGAGCGGAACGGTTTATCTGGTCGGGGCAGGCTGCGGCAATCCCGATTTGATTACATGGAAGGGTCTGCGCCTTCTGCGGGCATGCGATGCAGTGCTCTATGATGATTTGTCCTCCCCAAAGCTTCTGGAGGAAACCCGGACGGACTGCGAAAGGCTTTTTGTCGGCAAGCGTTATGGCAGACATTCCATGCCGCAGGCGGAAATCAATGCTCTGCTTGTTGCCAAGGCACAGGAGGGGAAAACGGTTGTACGGCTGAAGGGCGGCGACCCCTTCGTGTTCGGCAGAGGGGGCGAGGAGGTGCTTGCCTTGCAGGCGGCAGGCATCCCGTATGAGGTGGTTTCGGGCGTAAGCTCTGCGGTTGCAGTGCCTGCGGCGGCAGGGATTCCCGTCACCCATCGGAGGCTTGCGCGCAGCTTTCATGTTATAACAGGGCATACCGCGGCGGATGGCGCAGAGACACTGACGGAACAGATAGATACCCTTGCAAAACTGGAAGGTACGCTTGTTTTTCTGATGGGTCTGCATCATCTGGAGGAAATCACAAACGGCTTATTGCAGGGCGGCAAGCCTGCCGATACCCCTGCGGCTGTCATTTCCAGGGGAACAACCCCTAAGCAGAGGGTTGTCCGCGCGAAGCTGTGCAATCTGGCGGCGGAAACAAGAAAAGCCAATCTCGCCGCCCCTGCCGTTATCGTGATTGGCGAAACGGCGGAAATGCAGCTTTCGGGTACAATCAAGTATCCCTTATACGGCGTGAAAATCGGCGTAACCGGCACAAAATCCATCACGAAGAAGCTCAGGAACCGCTTAGAGGAATTGGATGCGGCAGTCACGGAGCTGGATTATGCCACCCTTGTCCCCGATTGGGAAAATGAAGCCTTAGAACAGGCATTGCAGGGCATCACCGCCTATACATGGGCGGTATTCACAAGCCCTAACGGGGTTGAAATTTTTTTTCAGGCACTGCAAAAGCGGAGAATCGATATCCGCACACTGGCGCAGCTGCGGTTTGCCGTCATCGGCACAGGCACAGCCGCCGCTCTGGAAAAGCGCGGCATTTATCCTGCCTTTCTCCCCAAAACCTACGATGTGGAAAGCCTTGCGAAGGATCTTTGCAGCGTGGTCGGTGCGGATGAAAAAATTCTGATTCTCCGTGCGGCGCAGGGTTCTCCTGTCCTGACGGAGATTTTAGCAAAAGAAAAGAAGCAATACACAGATGTGAAATTATATGACATTGCCATTGATGCCGAAAAACGCCGCTTTGCCCATGAAGCAGCCAAGGAAATGGATTTTATCACCTTTGCGAGCGGCTCGGGCGTGCGCGGCTTTTTTGCACAGGGCGGCACAATGCCCCAAGGCACAACGGCGGTCTGCATCGGTACCTCCACCGCCAAAACGCTTGCGTCCTATGGAGATTTTCCTGTTCTGACGGCGCAGACCTTCAACGTGGACGGCATCATAAAGGTGATTTTGGAAGAAGCAAGCAAAACAAAAACAACCGAAAAGGAGACGGACAAATGAGAAGATTCAGAAGACTGCGCGGCTCAGAAGCCATGCGAAGGCTGGTGCGCGAAACCAGAATTTCCGCAGAGGAGATGATTTACCCCATTTTTGTGATAGAAGGGGAGAATATCAAAAATCCGATTCCTTCTATGCCGGGCGTGTTCCAATATTCCGTTGACCGCATGGATGAAATGCTCGCAGAGGTGGCGGCAAGCGGCATTTCAGGCGTGTTGATTTTCGGGATTCCCAAGGAAAAGGATGCGGTCGGCTCGCAGGCGTATGCTCCGGACGGCATCACCCAGAGAGCCATTCGCCATATCAAAAAGAAGTATCCCTCTCTGCTTGTGGTTGCGGATGTTTGCCTTTGCGAATATACCTCGCATGGGCATTGCGGCTTAGTTGAGGGAGAGCATATTTTAAATGATGAAACCCTGCCTCTTCTGGCGAAAATGAGCGTCACGCTCGCGCAGGCAGGCGCGGATATCATCGCCCCTTCGGATATGATGGACGGGCGCGTGGCGGCAATTCGTCATGCTCTGGATGAAGCGGGCCTTCTGCATACCCCCATCATGCCGTACAGCGCGAAATTTGCCTCCGGCTATTACGGCCCCTTTCGGGATGCGGCACATTCCGCACCGCAGTTTGGGGACAGACGCTCCTATCAGATGGATGTCTGCAATAAAAAGGAAGCCCTGCGTGAAATTGCAGACGATATCGAGGAGGGAGCAGATTTTTATATCATCAAGCCTGCCCTTGCGTATCTGGATGTGGTCGAAGCGGCGGCAAATCGCTTTGATTTACCCATTGCCGTCTATAACGTCAGCGGCGAATATGCCATGGTGAAGGCGGCGGCACAGCAGGGCTGGATAGAGGAAAAGCGGATTGTCATGGAAAATCTGATTGCCATGAAGCGCGCAGGTGCCTCCATCCTGATTACCTATCACGCGCTGGATGCGGCAAGCTGGTTGAAAGAGGACTGATTGCATGAAGAAGGAGAAAACAGCGAAAACCGAAGAAAACGAAAAGCACTGGGAGCGGGTGACGCAGGAATTTGCCCCCGTCTGCGATGCAGATTGCAGGGTACTGATTCTGGGGACAGCCCCCTCTAAGAAATCTCGTGAGGTTGGCTTTTATTACGGACATCCGCAGAATCGCTTCTGGAAAATGCTTGCAGCAGTGACGGGCGAGAGGGTTCCCCAAAGCATTGCGGAAAAGAAGGCACTGCTGCTGCGCAACCATATAGCTCTGCATGATGTGATTCATAGCTGTGATATCATCGGGAGCAGTGACAGCAGCATTAAAAATGTGGAGCCTGCCGATTTGGAGCGGATTCTTGCCGTTACAGGCAGGGTCGCTATCCTCTGCAACGGCGGCACGTCCTATAAATTATATCGAAAATATCAGGAGGAGCGATTGGGGATTTCTGCGGTGCAGCTTCCCTCGACCAGCCCTGCCAATGCGGCATGGAATCTGGAGCGGCTCTCTGCGGCATGGGGCGAGGTGCTTTTGCCCCTTTTGAGAAAAGAGGAAGAATAGAAAAATTTTTCTTGACAGATGCCTGTGGTTTCCGATATAAAAATTATAAAAAACAAAAGAGAAAGCAGAAAGGAAGGATTTGTTATGGCATATATCCCTGTGGAATATCCTGCGGAAAAAGGTGCGTTTTACGCGCTTTTGAAGGAACAGCTTGAAAAATATACGGAGAACGAAACAGACGAAACAGCAATTCTTGCGAATGCGTCTGCGGTTCTGGGCATCGCGCTCAAGGACATTAACTGGGTTGGCTTTTACATGGTAGAGGGTGAGGAGCTTGTGCTTGGGCCTTTTCAGGGTAAGCCTGCGGTCAGCAGAATCGGCTATGGCAAGGGGGTCTGCGGCACAGGCTGGGCGGAAAAACGCACACAGCTGGTAGCGGATGTGCATTGCTTCGCCGGACATATTGCCTGTGACTGCAATTCCAATGCAGAAATAGTTGTGCCATTGCTGAATGATGCAGGAGAGGTGCTTGGCGTTCTGGATATCGACAGCCCCGTCAGCGGCCGCTTTGATGGTGACGATTTAGACGGTCTGGAAGCAGCGGCGGCGTTTCTGGCAAAGAAAATCGCAGGCTGAGCAAAAAAAGATATGATGTAAAACTGTCTTGTTTTTCCGCTGTTTTGCGGCAGTGTCCTATGCAATTTGTGGGAATTGCCCGAATCAGCGGATTTTTTATTGACAGACATCCATTTTCCCGATAAAATACAACAGGAAGTGAATAAAGGACTTATCAAGAGTGGTTGAGGGACAGGGCCCTGTGACACCCGGCAACCGGCGGAAACGCATCGGTGCTAATTCCCCCGCAGCATTGCGGAAGATGAGATTGATGTAAAAGCCCTGCGGGGCTTTCTTTTGTTGAAGAAGAAGCAAAAAAGGCTTTCGGAAAAACAATGCAAACACGTCTCTCCTTAGAAAACTTTATTCACAGTCACTAAACATTTGTGTAAAAAAGGAGAACAAAAAATGAGCAGAAGATTATTTACATCCGAATCTGTTACAGAGGGACATCCCGATAAAATCTGTGACCAGATTTCCGACGGCGTGCTGGACGCACTTTTGGCAAAGGACCCCAATTCCCGTGTTGCCTGCGAAACCTGCACCACAACAGGCATGATTATGGTTATGGGTGAAATTACAACAGAGGCTTATGTTGATGTTGAAAAAATCGTCAGAGAAACCTTGACAGAAATCGGCTACACCAGAGCAAAATACGGCTTTGACAGCGAAACCTGCTCCGTTCTGACCGCTATCCACGGACAGTCCCCCGATATCGCACTGGGCGTTGATCATTCTCTGGAAAACAAAACAGGCGCGGATGACAGCGAATTTGATACAGGTGCCGGCGATCAGGGCATGATGTTCGGCTTTGCCTGCGATGAAACAGAGGAACTGATGCCCCTGCCTATTTCCCTGTCCCATAAGCTGACAAGAAGACTGGCAGAGGTGCGTAAAAACGGTACACTGGCATATCTGCGCCCCGATGGCAAGGCACAGGTGACAGTGGAATATGAGGACGATACACCCGTAAGAGTGGATACCGTTGTTGTGTCCTCTCAGCATGATCCCGATGTGGAGCATAGCCAGATTGAACAGGATATTATTGAAAATGTTGTCAAGAAGGTAATTCCTGCCTCCCTGCTGGATGAAAACACAAAATATTACATCAACCCCACAGGCAGATTTGTGATCGGCGGCCCTATGGGTGACTCCGGTCTGACAGGCAGAAAGATTATCGTGGATACCTATGGCGGCTATGCGGCACACGGCGGCGGCGCATTCTCCGGTAAGGACCCTACAAAGGTTGACCGTTCCGCTTGCTATGCGGCAAGACACGTTGCAAAAAATATTGTTGCCAGCGGCATTGCAAGAAAATGTGAGGTACAGCTTGCTTACGCAATCGGCGTGGCACAGCCCGTTTCCATTCTGGTAAATACCTATGGCACAGGGAAGCTTTCCGATGAAGAAATCACAGAAATCGTAAAGAAAAACTTCGACCTGCGCCCTGCGGCAATCATCAAAAACTTCGATCTGAGAAGACCCATCTATAAGCAGGTAGCGGCTTATGGTCACTTCGGCAGAACCGATTTGGATTTGCCTTGGGAAAAGCTGGACATGGTAGATGTGTTCAAAGAAAGAATCTAAGCTGACACCCTAAGTCGAAAGCAGGCTTTCGACTTGTTAAGACAGAAGAATAAACAGATACGTTCCGGCGGCAGGATGCCTTGAAACGTACTGTTTTCCTCGAGTGGGCAAAGCCCCCTCTGCGGATTCCATTCGGGACGACGCTTCGTTTCCCGAACCCTTCCGCTATTTGACAAATGGCTATATACGAAAAGCCTTCCATGAAAATGGAAGGCTTTTTTGTGTGATTTTAATTATATAGTCCCTTAATGCTGATTTCTCCACTGGAAAGCGCCTCGCTTCGTCCATCGGCATAGCGCACCCTCAGAGAAAAATCATCCCCGATGGCAACCGCAAAGGCAGGTGCTTCCTCTGTACCGCGCACAACGGTGATTTCCTTTCCCGTTGTGATGTTGTCCCTGCGGTAGGTCTCCAGATATTCCGTTTTTTCCTTCGGCCAAGCCTGACACATGCTGTCCAGCTCCCGAATCAGTGCGGCGGCAAGCGCTGCGCGGGAATGGGTTTTTCCTGTTTCCATTGCCAAGGAGGTTGCAATGTGCCGCACCTCCTCGGGGAAATCCTCCGCCTGCTCATTCACGTTAATGCCAATCCCGATGATGAGGTACTGAATATAGCCGCTTTCGCTTTCCACAGACATTTCCGTCAGAATCCCACAGATTTTTTTGCGGTCGATGACTAAATCATTTACCCATTTGATGCCTGCACGCACGCCGCAGACCTCCTCGATGGCATTATTTGTGGCAACCGCCGTCCATGCCGTAATCTCCACGATATCCGTCGGCAGGGTGTCGGGATGAAAGAGGATGGAAAGATAAATTCCGTTATCCTGCGGAGAAGCAAAGGCACGCCCACGTCTGCCTTTCCCCTGTGTCTGCTCGTTAGCAAGCACCACCTGCCCGTTTGGTGCGCCCGCAAGTGCCAGCTCACGCAGACGGTTGTTGGTCGAATCCACAGAAGCCAGACATTCCACCGTCTGCATGCGCGCTTCATCCAGATAGGCGGCAAGCTCCTGCGCGGAAATGCTGTTCGGTACGGCATCCAGATGGTAGCCCTTATTTGTCGAGGAGGAAATCTCGTAGCCCTCCGCGCGCAATGCTTTTACGGCAGTGTTGACCGCCGCGCGGCTTACGCCCAGAAGTCGGCTGATGTGTTCCCCTGAAATATAATCGTTTTCTTTTCTCAAAATCGCAAGAACTGCGTCCTTTGTCATAGTATCACCTCTTGTTTATCCTACCATAGAAATTACAGACGGTACAGAGCCTCTTTTTCTTTGCAGATGCTGCTCCATTGACAGCCGCCACAGATTTCGCTCCGCTTTCCTTGGGAAAGGATGCGCTCTGCCACCCGTGCGGAAAAGCTCTCCCAATCCGAAGGGGAGTGTTCCTCCATGCCGCAAAGGGAAAGCACCTGTCTGTCATAGCGTTCCACCAAAGCTGCCTTCCGACAGCGTCCGTCCGTCAGGTTGGGGCAGCCGCCGCAAATGCAGTCCGCCTCCGCAACAACTGTAACGGTTGGGTTTTCCTGCTCCAAATATTCCAGAATCTGCGCCATGCGGGCAGTAAAGCCGGTGCTGTAGCCCTTTCCCTCAAAGAAAGCAAGGCACATCCCATGATGTGCCCGCAGCTTTATTTCTACATTTTTCATGCAATCACCTTCCGGAAACGCTCCGTCAGAAGCAATGCAATCCCAATTTTAATCAGATCGGGGATAATGAAGGGAATGACGCACCATCCCAGAACGGTACCCAATCCAACTGCGCCGGAGGTTTTCGCGTAAACCACCATAAACCAGAGCGTCCCGATGGCGTAGCAGACTACCAGACCAAGCACCATGGAAATGGCAAGCACAATTTTACCTCTGCCGCAGACGGTCTCTATGCCCCACATCAGCAGAGCGGATGCCAGAAAGCCGATAATATAGCCGCCTGTTGTGCCGAACAGAACGCCGACACCGCCGGAAAAGCCTGCAAATACAGGCAGACCTACCAGACCCAGCAGGATGTAGACAAGAACTGCAAGCCCAGAAGCCCGACTGCCGTAAAAACACCCATCGTCTGCAAAGTGAAGGGGACGGTTGTGGGAATGGAAATCCACGAGCAGATGGCAATCAGTGCGGCGAAAATCCCGATAAAGACAATATCTCTTGTTTTGTTTTGTTGCATTGTTGTTGTATTCATGTTTCTTACCTCCGTTTTTTGGAAGTATAACATAGGCGGCTTTTATTGTCAATGATAAAGAATAAAATGGTTTACAATCAAGAGAATCCATTTGACAAGCACCCGAACCGCCTCCTTCGGATATATTGAATATATCAAACCATTGAAGGAGGAATGGATATGCCCAAGAAGCTGACGGAAATTCCTGTGGAATGTCCTTGCTTCGTGCAGGAGGTACGGGGAGAAGGCTATCTGCGTCTGTTTGATCTGGGCTTTTTCCGAGACAGTCGGGTTTTGCCGCTGTATGAATGTGCGGGCGGCGGCACACGAGTGTATCGGGTGAAGGATACGCTGATTGCTCTGCGCGATGCCGATGCCGCGCGTATTTTTGTGGAGGAGGGGATGTAGGATGCCTGAGAAAACACGCCTGCGGATTGCTTTGGCAGGCAACCCCAATACGGGGAAAAGCACCGTTTTCAATGCACTGACCGGGCTGAAGCAGCATACGGGCAACTGGGCAGGGAAGACCGTCGGCAATGCAGTCGGGGAATTTTCCTTTGGCGCATGGCAGGCGAAGCTGTATGACCTGCCGGGCATTTATTCCCTGTTTTCCGAATGTGCCGAGGAGCGCGCCGCTAAGGATTTTATCTGCTATGAGCAGCCGGACATTGTCCTTGTGGTTCTGGATGCGACCTCTCTGGAACGCAATCTTCCTTTGGGGCTGCAAATTATGGAGCTGACGGAAAATGTGATTTTCTGTCTGAATCTCACCGATGAAGCGGAGAAAAGGGGCATTTCTGTGGATGATGTGCGTCTGGAGAAGCTGACGGGTGTGCCTGTAATTAAAATGGCGGCAAGGCAGGGAGTAGGTCTGCGGGAGCTTAAAGAAATGCTCCTTGCGGTGGCAGAAGGGCGAAAATCCATCCGACCCATAGGCATTGATTGGGATGCCTTTGCCCCTGAAACGGAAAGCGGCTATCATTCCGCGGAATTTCAGGAAAAGCGCTCCCTTGCCTTCCTCTCTCGCGCAAAGGAAATCTGCGATGCAGTGGTGCAGAAAAAAGAGGAACGCGATAGCCGCACCGAGCGCATGGATAAAATCCTGCTTTCCCCGAAAACGGGGATACCCTTCATGCTGCTCCTGCTGGGCGGCGTATTCTGGATTACGGTGGCAGGGGCAAATGTGCCGTCCGAATTTCTCATGCGGCAGTTCCATCAATGCGGTGCTGTGATGCGAAACGGCTTGCTGACATTGCAAGCACCCCTTTGGCTGCAAGGACTGCTACTGGATGGCGTTTGGCTGACGGTAAGCTGGGTGGTGGCGGTTATGCTGCCGCCGATGGCGATTTTTTTTCCGTTGTTTACATTGTTAGAGGATTTCGGTTTGCTGCCACGGATTGCCTTTAATCTGGATGGCTTGTTTCAAAAGGCGGGGGCGCATGGGAAGCAGGCATTGATGATGTGCATGGGCTTTGGCTGCAATGCCGCAGGGGTCACAGCCTGCCGCATCATTGAATCCCCCAGAGAACGCCTGATCGCCATCCTCACGAACTGCTTCGTTCCCTGTAATGGGCGTTTCCCGACGTTGATTTTGCTTTCGGGCTTTTTCTTTGCAAGGGGAAATCCTATTGCCGCAGGCGGCTTCGTGTTCCTTTTGATTGTGCTTGCCGTCGGCATCACGCTTGCTGTTTCCTTTTTGCTGAGCAAAACCATACTGCGCGGTGTGCCGTCCGCCTTTGTTCTGGAGCTGCCGCCGTATCGCCGCCCGAAGCTTTGGGATGTGATTGTCCGCAGTATGCTGGACAGAACGATTTTTGTACTCGCCAGAGCGGTGACGGTTGCCATCCCTGCCGGCGCAGTCATCTGGCTTTGTCAGAATATCATGGTGAATGGGCATACGCTCCTGTACGGCATGGCAGCCCTCTTGGAGCCGCTTGGCGCACTCATGGGACTTTCGGGCGTAATTCTTATGGCATTTCTGCTTGGGATTCCTGCGAATGAAATCGTCATCCCCATCCTTCTGATGGTCTATAGTCAAAGCGGCACGCTGGTAGAGGCGGAGGGCATTGCACAGGCAGGTGCCATCCTCGCTGCCAATGGCTGGACATGGGTGACGGCAGTCTGCGTGATTCTTTTCTCGCTGAACCATTTCCCCTGCGCCACTACGCTTCTGACCATCCGTAAGGAAACCGGCAGTCTGCTCTGGACGGGGGTCAGCTTTTTTTTGCCGACTGTGGTCGGTGTGCTGCTCTGCATCGCGGTACATCTGCTTGCATTGCTTGTTGGTATCTTTTTTTGAAAAAATATTTTCATCAAAAAAAATTGGTGCTATACTAATCTATAGCTAGAACAAAAGAGAAATGGGGGATTTGTATGAATGAGCAATTATATAAGCTGCTGCAAAAGGCAAGAGAGGATGTGGAGCTGCGTAAACGCATCTGGGCAGTGAAGGAGGCAAAGGACCCTGCTTTGGCGCTGTGTGAGCTTTGCACTGCAGAGGGCTTTCCGTTGACTGTGGGTGGTTTGTTTTCCGAGCAGGAGGAATTTTTCTGCAACCTGTTCCGTAGCTGCAATGGCAGTGCCGTACAGCCCTTGGATGGCTGGGATGACCCCTTCGATATGTTCTTTGCCGCTATGGAGGCGTTGGAGAAATAAAAAAAGGCATGGCATGATGCTTTTCATGCTGTGCCTTTTTTTGTTCTGTTTTTTCAGCTTGCCTTCATTTCCAGCCGCAATCTGTCTGCAATCAGTGCAATAAATTCCGAATTGGTCGGCTTGCCCTTATGGTTATTGATTGTGTAGCCGAACAGCGCATCAATCGCATCCACCTTCCCGCGGTTCCATGCAACCTCAATCGCATGGCGAATGGCGCGTTCCACACGGCTGGGTGTGGTGTTGCATTTCTTTGCGATGGAGGGATACAGTTCCTTCGTGATATAATTCAGCACATCCATATCGTTGACACTCATGATGATTGCCTCGCGCATGTAATGATAGCCGCGAATATGTGCCGGCACACCGATTTCATGCAGAATATTCGTCACCTTTGTTTCTAGGTCGTACACGGCAGTGTTTGCGGCAATGGGGGCAACGGCTTTCAGAAGCGGCTTCTGCTCCTGCATCAGCTGGCGAATCCGCTGTGTCAGCGCATCCATGTCAAAGGGCTTCACCATGTAATAGCTTGCACCTAAGTCCAGTGCCTTCTGCACCACCTTGTCCTGACTCAGCGCAGAAAGAATGATTGTAATCGGGCGATCGTCTTCCTCCGTTTTTTGCAGTCGTTCCAGAACGCCAAGCCCATCCAGACGGGGCATAATGCCATCAATCACCGCAACATCCGGGTGCGTATCTCTGATTTTATTCATGGCATCAATACCGTCCATAGCAACCGCTACCACAGTAATGTCCTCCTGTTTATTCAAATGATCGACGATGATGTCGCAAAAATCCTTATTGTCATCCGCCAAAAGCACTTTTATTGTATTTTGATTCAAAATAATCCCTCCCGTTGTAGCTTCCTGAATGTTTATGCAGAACTTCCTTGCTTTTGGGTTGATTATAGTATAGAAAATTTCCCCCGACAAGAACCATTCGTAGGACAAAAAAAGCCCGAAATGACAAGAAAAACCAAGATTTTCCGATTTTTCTCGAATCCGCGTAAAAAGCCCGCCGTATGCCGTCGAAGGATGTATGCTGAATTGGTAATAATTGGCAGAAAAAGGGGGATAATGCGGACGAAAATCTGTGAAAAAGAAGTCAATTTATGAAAAAACCTCATCTGTTTCAGATGAGGTTAGGGTGTCGACAAAGTCGACACCCTAAGTCGAAATCAGGATTTCGACTTGCTAAGACAGAAGAACAAACAGACGAGTTCCATCAGCTTAAAAGCCTCGAAACTCGCTGTTTTCCTCGTCG
>OGCN01003766.1_pt1 | contig 14108 bp, 9 predicted proteins | sample 1570181 | NCBI WGS metagenome assembly OGCN01 (sample SAMEA4370584, study PRJEB24528) | human gut metagenome | reverse complement strand
ACCACACACCGGGCCATTTGGCAACCCCTTTTTGCAAGTTTTTTTGACTTTTTTCTTCTTTGGGCCTTTTGCCCAGTTTTTTGTATCAAACTCCACCGGCGTTTGACATCTTCCCGCCCGTGTGTCCCCTGCCTCCCGCCGGACTCCTTTCTCCCCTATCCCTATTATAAGGTAATATAATAAAGGGGGTCCCCTATGGGAACCGTATAGAGGACAGCGGATATTACCCTGCGGAAAGGTCCTACTTTTCTTGTGCGGTTTGTCAAGGGGCTTTGACCGAGATTTTGCTCTGAAAATCTTCCCGCAAATTTGTTCAATGCTACAAAACACAAAATGTAGTGGTTCTTCCATTGACATATCACTAAATAGTGATATGATAGTATCAACATCTACCATGCATTCCGCGGGCGCCTCTTGCCAAAAGGGACGCCCGCTCAAATTGCGGCTGTATCGTCAGGAGGAAAATGAATGAAGATCATCAAGCGCAACGGCGCAGAGGTGCCCTTTGATATCACCAAGATCATCACGGCAGTGACCAAGGCCAGCGATTCCGTGGGCGGCAAAAGCCGTCTGACCCGGGAGCAGATCACTCAGATCGCATCGGATGTGACCGACCAGTGCCACGCTCTCAACCGCGCCGTCAGCGTGGAGGAGATCCAGGACATGGTGGAGAACAAGCTGATGGACATCCGTGCCCATGACATTGCCCGCCACTATATCACCTACCGCTATGTACAGAGCCTCAAGCGCCAGACCAATACTACGGATGAGCGCATTCTGAGCCTGATCGAGTGCCAGAACGAAGAAGTCAAGCAGGAGAACGCCAACAAGAACCCCACCGTCAACAGCGTCCAGCGCGACTATATGGCCGGTGAGATCTCCAAGGACCTGACCGCCCGCCTGCTGCTGGACCCGGAGATCGTCAAAGCCCATCAGGAGGGCCTGATCCATTTCCACGATTCGGACTACTTTGCCCAGCACATGCACAACTGCGACCTGGTCAACCTGGAAGACATGCTGCAGAACGGCACCGTCATCTCCGGCACCTATATTGAAAAGCCTCACAGCTTTTCCACCGCCTGCAACATTGCCACCCAGATCATTGCACAGGTGGCCTCCAACCAGTACGGCGGCCAGAGTATCAGCCTGACTCATCTGGCTCCGTTCGTGGATGTTTCCCGCAAGAAGATCGCCGCCGAGGTCGAGGCCGAGATGGAGGGCCTGGATGTTTCCGCCGAGCGGAAAAAAGAGATCGTGGAGCGCCGCCTGCGCAACGAGATCAACCGCGGCGTCCAGACCATCCAGTATCAGGTCGTCACCCTGATGACCACCAACGGTCAGGCTCCGTTCATCACCGTCTTCATGTATCTGGGCGAGGCCCGCAACCCGCAGGAAAAGGCAGACCTGGCCATCATCATCGAAGAGACCATCCGCCAGCGGTATCAGGGCGTCAAGAACGAGGCCGGTGTCTGGATCACTCCCGCGTTCCCCAAACTGATCTATGTGCTGGAGGAAGACAACATCCGCCCCGGCACCCCTTATTACTATCTGACTGAGCTGGCCGCCAAGTGCACCGCCAAGCGGATGGTGCCCGACTACATCTCCGAGAAGAAGATGCTGGAGATGAAAGTGGACAAAAACGGCGAGGGCCACTGCTACACCTGCATGGGCTGCCGCAGCTTCCTGACCCCCTATGTGGACCCCGAGACGGGCAAGCCCAAATATTATGGCCGCTTCAATCAGGGCGTCGTCACCATCAACCTGGTGGATGTAGCCCTCTCTTCCGGCGGCAACTTTGATAAGTTCTGGAAGATCTTCGACGAGCGTCTGGCCCTCTGCCACCGTGCACTGCAGGCCCGCCACCAGCGTCTGCTGGGCACCCCCAGCGATGCCGCGCCCATCCTGTGGCAGTACGGCGCACTGGCCCGCCTGAAAAAAGGCGAGAAGATCGACAAGCTGCTGTATGGCGGTTACTCCACCATCAGCCTGGGCTATGCCGGCCTGTATGAGTGCGTGAAGTATATGACGGGCAAGAGCCACACCGACGCCGGTGCCAAACCCTTTGCCCTGAGCGTGATGCAGCACATGAACGACAAGTGCAGCGAGTGGAAGAAAGCGGAGAATATGGACTACTCTCTCTACGGCACCCCGCTGGAATCCACCACCTACAAATTTGCCAAGTGCCTGCAGAAGCGGTTCGGCATCGTGCCCGGCATCACCGACAAGAACTATATCACCAACAGCTATCACGTCCACGTCTCGGAGCAGATCGACGCCTTTACCAAGCTGAAATTTGAGAGTGAATTCCAGAAGCTCTCTCCGGGCGGTGCCATCAGCTATGTGGAAGTACCCAACATGCAGGATAATCTGGAAGCCGTCATGAGCGTGCTGCAGTTCATCTACGACAACATCATGTACGCCGAGTTGAACACCAAGTCCGACTACTGCCAGTGCTGCGGCTACGACGGCGAGATCAAGATCGTCGAGGACGACGGCAAGCTGGTGTGGGAGTGCCCCAAGTGCGGCAACCGTGACCAGAACAAGCTGAATGTTGCCCGCCGCACCTGCGGTTATATCGGCACCCAGTTCTGGAACCAGGGCCGCACCCAGGAGATCAAGGATCGGGTGCTGCACCTGTAAACCTCTCAGTCACGCTTCGCGTGCCAGCCACTCCCCTTTCGGCACTTTCGTGCCACCTCCCCCGACCGGGGGAGTCTTTCCTAGCAGGGGAGCCCTTGGCAAGCTCCAAAAAGCACAACAAATTGTAAAGCAAAGCAGCGTGCCTTGCTTTCAGGTTTGATATATCATGAATTTTGCTACAATTAAGTATTACGACATCGCCAACGGGCCCGGCGTGCGCACCAGTGTGTTCGTCTCGGGCTGCCGGCACCACTGCCCCGGCTGCTTCAATGAGGTGGCATGGGATTTCGGTTACGGCAAGCCCTTTGATAAGGCCACCCGCAACGAAGTTTTCGCCTCCTGCCAGCCGGACTATATCGCCGGCATCTCCCTGCTGGGCGGCGAGCCCATGGAGCCGGAGAACCAGCGGGAGCTTCTTCCCTTTGTCCGCAACTTCAAGGCCCTCTACCCCAAAAAGACGGTCTGGTGCTACTCCGGCTACACCTGGGAGCAGCTGACCGGGGCGGTCCCCTGCCACGCCCGGTGCGAAGTCACCGACGAGCTGCTGGGCCTGCTGGATGTACTGGTGGACGGCCGCTTTGTGCAGGCCGAGCACGACATCTCCCTCCGCTTCCGGGGCAGCCGGAACCAGCGGCTGCTGGATGTGCCCAAGTCCCTTGCCGCCGGAGAGCCTGTCTGGTGGCAGGACGAGCAGGTCTTTTCCACCCATACGATGTAGCCCTCTCAGTCAATGCTCCGCATTGCCAGCTCCTCCTCCCTCTGTCGCTTACGCGGCATCTCCCTCCGGCCGGAGGGAGTCTTTCAAAGGGAGAGCCCTTGGCAAGCTTCAAAAGCACTGCAAAATTGCAATGCAAAGCAGCGTTATAAAAAACGTTCCGTTTTCCACATCCGATGCAGGAATCGTGGAAAACGGAACGTTTTATTTTTAGCGGCTTCTGACGGCCTCCTCGATGGCGGCGAGGAAGATCGTGCCGTAGCGGGCGGCTTTCTTCTCGCCCACGCCGGTGATGTTGAGCAGCTCGTCGGTGCTGAACGGCTTTTTCTGTACCATCTCCCGGAGGGTGGCATCGCTGAACACGAGATAGGCCGGGATCTTCTGCTTGCTGGCCAGCCGCTTGCGCAGGGCGTAGAGGTCGGCCAGCAGCTTTTCGTCCTCGGCGCTGAGCTCCACGTCCGCCGGGCGGCGGCGGGGCTTTTCAGCCAGACGGCGGGCGCTGGCGGCGGCCCGCTGCTTGGCCTCGGCGGCCCGCTGTTCCATCTGCCGGGCAGCCTCCTCTGCCATGAGGCAGTTGGAGCAGTTGCCGCACTTGGCCGGGGCCGCCTCCCCAAAATATTGGAGCATGAACCCCCGCAGGCAGCGGGGCGTGGTGGAGTAAAAGGTCATGTACTTGAGCCGTTCCTCCGCCTTGCGGGCGGCTTCGGCTTTTACATCGGCGGGCAGGCCGTTGTCCGCTTCCCTCTCTTTGTCAATGAAAAAGCGGATGGTCCGCACATCGGTGCCGGAGTAGAGCAGGATGCAGCGGGCCGGTTCGCCGTCCCGCCCGGCACGGCCTGCCTCCTGATAGTAGCTTTCCAAGTCCTTGGGCATGTTGTAGTGGATGACAAACCGGACGTTGGGCTTATCAATGCCCATGCCAAAGGCGTTGGTGGCCACCATGATCTGGACACGGTCATAGAGGAAATCGTCCTGGTTCTTCCGGCGGACCTCCGCGTCCAGCTTGGCGTGGTAGGCTGCCGCCCGGATGCCCCGGCTCTGGAGCAGGCGGGCCGTCTCGTCCACCTGTTTGGTGGTGCTGCAATAGACGATGCCCGCATGGTCGCCCTCCCGCAGGACATAATCCAGCAGGACACGGGGCTTCTCGCTGGGCAGGGCACGGCGTGACTCAAAATAGAGGTTGGGGCGGTCAAAGCCTGTCGTCACCTCATAAGGGTCTTTCAGGGCCAGATGGGTGCGGATGTCATCCCGGACGTGGGCCGTGGCGGTGGCCGTGAACGCCCCCACCACCGGGCGGCTGGGCAGGCTGTCCACAAAGGCTTTGACGCGCAGGTAGCTGGGGCGGAAATCCTGCCCCCACTGGCTGATGCAGTGGGCCTCGTCCACCGTGACCATGCTGATGCGTTTTTCCTGCGCAAACCGCTGGAAACCCGGCATCTCCAGCCGCTCCGGGGCCACATAGATGATCTTATACCACCCCTCCCGGGCCCGGTGGAGCATCAGGGCTTTCTGGTTGTCGGTGAGGCTGTTGTTCAAAAAGGCGGCGGCCACGCCTGCCTGCACCAGGGCCCCCACCTGGTCTTTCATCAGGCTGACCAGCGGCGATACCACAAGGGTGATGCCCGGCAGCAGCAGGGCCGGCACCTGATAACAGATGGACTTGCCCGCGCCCGTGGGCATCACAGCCAGCACATCCTGCCCGCCCAGCAGCCGCTTCACGATCTCCTCCTGGCCGGGGCGGAAACTGTCGTAGCCGAAAACTTTCTTTAAAATCGAGCGCTGGTCTTCCATCAAACTGTCTCCTTTGTTTCAACACTGGGCTCCAGTATACCACAAAACCATCCTGAGTTGCGAATTTTCGGTGGGATTTTGTGGTTTTGATAGCTTTTCGTGCGCCAAAATGCTATAATAAGAATACATATCTCCATCTAAAGATTCTTAGCCGCAGCCCGCGTGCTCCGGCTTCCGTGATTAAAAGGAGTACACTATGCAAAAACTCATCAGCTTTGCCGTCCCGTGCTACAACTCGGCGGCCTATATGCGCCACTGCATCGAGACGCTGCTCTCCGCCGGAGAGCAGGCCGAGATCATCCTGGTGGACGATGGTTCCACCAAGGACGACACCCCCGCCATCTGCGACGAGTACGCCGCCAAATATCCCACCATCGTCAAGGCCGTCCATCAGGAGAACGGCGGCCACGGCGAAGGCGTCAACCAGGGCATCCGCAATGCCACCGGCCTGTACTATAAGGTCGTGGACAGCGACGACTGGCTGGACACCGACGCCCTGAAAAAGGTCCTGCACCGCCTGCAGACCCTCGTGGCCCGCGGCACTGCCCCGGACCTGATGATCTGCAACTATGTGTATGAGCATGTGGAGGATGGCACCAGCCATACCGTCCGGTACACCAACGTCTTCCCGAAAGACCGCCTGTTCGACTGGGTGCATGTGGGCCATTTCCGCCCGGACCAGAACCTGCTGATGCACTCGGTCATGTACCGCACCGAGGTGCTGCGTCAGTGCGGCATGGTGCTGCCCAAGCACACGTTCTATGTGGACAACATCTTTGTCTACCAGCCTCTGCCCTATGTCAAGAGCATGTACTATATGGACCTTGACCTCTACCGCTACTTCATCGGCCGAGCCGACCAGAGTGTCAACGAGAGCGTTATGGTCAAGCGGGTAGATCAGCAGCTGCGGGTCACCAAGCACATGATCGACTGCCAGGACCTGGACGCCCTGAAAAACCAGAAGCGTCTGCGGTCCTACATGCTCCACTACCTCTCCATCATGATGGCCATTAGCGACATCTTCCTTCTGCTGGACGGCAGTGCCGAGGCCAGGGAGAAAAAGACCCAGCTCTGGCAGTACCTCAAGGAGCACACCAGCCCCAGCGTGTACCGCGCTGTCCGCCTGAGCCTGGGCGGCATCACCAACCTGCACTTCCCCAAGAGCGATACCGTCATTGTCGGCGGCTACCGCATCGCCCGGAAGATCTTTAAATTCAACTAAACTTCACATGACAAAAGAGACGGTCCTCTTCCCACTGGAAGAAAACCGTCTCTTTTCTTTTTGCGTTTATTTCAGCACCACTTCGCCGTCCGCGTCGGCGTCCACGGTAAGGGTGGCGCCGGAGGCCAGCGTGCCGTCAATGAGGTGCTCGGCGGCGGGGTCTTCCACAGCCTTGCGGATGACGCGGCGGAGGTCGCGGGCACCAAACTTGCCGCCCTGGCTCTTGGTGACCAGCGCCTTGAGGGCTGCCGGAGTATAGCTGTAGGCAATGCCCTTGGCCGCCATGCTGGGCTTGTACTCATCCAACATGAGGGCTGCAATCCCCTCCAGTGTCTCCTGGCTCAGGGGTTTGAACGCGATGACCTCGTCCACGCGGCCCAGGAATTCCGGCCGCAGGAACTGGGCCAGCGCCTTGCGGGTCTTCTCCTCGCTGCGCTGCTCCTCGCTCTTGTTGAAGCCAAGGCCGCCCGAAGTCTGGTCAGAGCTGCCGGCGTTGGAGGTCATGCAGATCACGGTGTTGGAGAAATCCACGGTCCGGCCCTGGGCATCGTTGATCTTGCCCTCGTCCAGAATCTGCAGCAGGATGTTCATGACATCCGGGTGTGCTTTCTCGATCTCGTCAAACAGCACCACGCTGTAGGGGCGGCGGCGGACTTTCTCGGTCAGCTGGCCGGCCTCCTCGTAGCCCACATAGCCCGGAGGCGAACCGATCATCCGGGAGACAGCGTATTTCTCCATATACTCGCTCATGTCCAGCCGGATCAGGGGGTCCGGGCCGTCAAAGAGCTGGTTTGCCAGTTGCTTGACCAGCTCGGTCTTGCCCACGCCCGTGGGACCCACAAAGATGAAGCTGGCGGGACGGCGGCGGCCCGAGAGGTCGGCGCGGCTCCGCTTGACCGCTTGTGCCACCAGATGGACGGCCTCGTCCTGGCCGATGATCTTTTTCTTGAGCTCTGTTTCGAGGTTTGCCAGCTTGGCGTACTCGGTCTCCTGGATTTTCACCGCCGGGATCCCCGTCCACAGCTCAATGACCTTGGCCACATCGTCCATGGTCACCCGGATCTCACTGGCAGCGGCCTGCTTGGCGGGCAGCTCGCTTTCCAGCTGGGCAATGCGGGTCTTCCGCTCGGCCACCTGCTCATAGTCGATGGGCTCATTGACATCGGCGTTGGCCATATCGGCTTCTTCCTGCTTGAGGGCGTCCAGCTCTTTCCGGGCCTCCAGATACTCGGAGATGACCGGGTGGGCCAGATTGCAGCAGGCGCAGGCCTCGTCCAGCAGGTCGATGGCCTTGTCCGGCAGATAGCGGTCGGTGATATACCGCTCACTGAGGGTGACGGTGGCACTGAGCACATCGGCGGGCACCTGCACATGGTGGTGCTCCTCGTAATAGTGCTTGATGCCGTTCATCACAGCGAGGGTATCGGCCACGCTGGGCTCCTCCACCCGCACGGGCTGGAAACGGCGCTCCAGCGCCTGATCTTTTTCGATATACTTGCGGTACTCGTTGAACGTCGTGGCGCCGATGACCTGAATTTCCCCGCGGGAGAGGGCAGGCTTCAGGATGTTGCCCGCGTTCATGGCACCTTCACTCTCACCGGCCGAGGTGATGGTGTGGATCTCATCAATGAACAGGATGACATTGCCCGCCGCCTTGACCTCGCTCAACAGGCCCTTGACCCGCTGCTCGAACTGGCCGCGGAACTGAGTGCCCGCCACCAGGCTGGTCAGGTCCAGCAGGAAAATCTCCTTGTCTTTCAGGCCCGCCGGCACCTGCCCTTTGGCAATGCGCTCCGCAATGCCCTCGGCAATGGCCGTCTTGCCCACGCCCGCCTCACCAATGAGGCAGGGGTTATTCTTCTGGCGGCGGCTCAGGATCTGGATGGTGCGGTAAATTTCGCGGTCACGGCCGATGATATCATCCAGCTTGCCTTCCCGGGCCTTGCGGGTCAGGTTCTCGCAGTAGGTGTCCAAAAACTTGCGGCGGGGCGGCTTCTTGCCGTTTTTATTTCCAGCTTTCTTGTCCCCCTGCTGCTCGTTCTGGCCGTCCTTGACCCCCAGCGGGAACGTGGCGCTGGAGCCGGGCATCAGGTCTTCGTCGCCCTCGTTCTCCGGCTGGCCCATGTTCATCATCATGGAGAACGGGTTGGTCTCGCCACCCATCTCCTCCATCATGCTCTCCATCCGGTTTTCCATATTGTCCATGTCTTCGTCCGACATGCCGAACTGCTTCATCAGGTCTTCCACCGGCTTGATGTGCAGCTCCCGGGCACAGTGCAGGCAGTACCCCTCATTTTTCATCTGGCCATTCTCCATCCGCTGGACGAAGATGATGGCCGGACGTTTCTGGCATCGATTACAGACCATTGTTCCTCCTATCCAATCCAACCCTTACAGGAACGGGTTGAACACATTGAAAACTTTATAGTAAAGGCTGCTGCTCATAACGGTATCGTTGAGCATCGTCAGGTTGCCGCCCGTGATGACAATGAGTGCCCAGAGCACACACAGCACCAGATAAATGTCCAGCAGGCTGGCAATGCCGCCCGCCGTCCAGCCCAGCCAGCGGTTGACCGTGCCCACCACCGGCAGCTTGTTCACCAGCCCCAGCACCGTGACAAGCAGGCTGACCAGCATCCGCAGCAGGGCGAATGCCACAAAGAACAGCACCAGCGAGATCACCGGCGTCAGCAGCGGGGCCAGCACCTTTTGGACAATGACATCGGCCAGCACCACGGCGTTGTCGCTGAGCACGGCGGAAATGGAGCGCTCGCAGGCCTCCACGATGGAAGCCCGGAAGCTTTCCGGCAGAAAGCCCGCATACCGCTGGGCAATGCCGGAAAGGTCTACCACGCCCCCGGCCGTGATGCTGGCGGCGATCTGATCGCGGAAGCTGCCCGCAAAGAAGTTCTGGAACACCTGCCCGGCTGCCCAGCCGGAAAAGGCCCGGGCTCCGGTCAGGCTGAACAGGCTCCCCGCCAGCTGCACCACCGAGGCCAGAAAGCCTTTGCGGGCGTAGCGGACGGCCAGCAGCAGCCAAACCACCGTGCATATGATATCAAAAAGAAATGACGGATTCTTGAACATAGAGTATTTTCCCTGTTACTTTCTGCCGCAGAGTGCTAATTTCAGGAATGATTCTCTCCTTTTCCTCAACTTGCCTGAGAGGTTTCCGGTGCCGTTACCTGCTGCACCGTGTTGCCGCAGAAGACCAGTGCCTGCTTGGCATCCGCCAGCAAAGCCTGCGGCCGGGCCGTCAGGCTCTGGCTCCACTGGTACTCCCCCGCAGAAGTCAGGCTCTCCACGGTGCTGTCGGTGAGCAGATAGACAAGCTCTCCCCGCCGCACCACCTTGTTGGAGGTGGTCACATTGCCGCTGTACTGAACATTGAGCTCCTTATCCAGCGTCACCAGCTGGCAGACCTGCCCGGAGGCCAGCAGCAGCGCCACATTGCCCGCGCTGTCCACCGAGACATCCCGCAGGGTGCCGCCGCCAAACTCATAGCGGGCACGCTCTCCGCCTGCCGCGTTGTACAGGATGGCCCGGCTGTCGTACACGGCCAGCAGGGTGGTACCGGAAAGCCAGCCCACCCACTGGGGAACACCGCTCTGGCTCCCCACATTGACCGGGTCGCCCTGGGCCAGGGTGACAACATAAAGGTTTGTCTGCATCTGCCCGCCGCCGGCCGTGACGGCAGCAGCCGCCAGCCGACGGCTGTCCGGCGAGAACGCCATCCGCAGCGGGGTGCCGTCGTTGGAGGTCATGTTCCAGCGGAGCTGCTGCTCCATGGTGGGAGAATACACCAGCAGCTCCGCCATGCTGCTCACATCGTCGGTGACAACGGCCAGCGTGCCGTTATCGGACATGGCGCAGAGGAAGATCTTGTTTTCCAGTTTTTTGGTGTAGAGGTTCTGGGTGCGGCTCTCCACCCGCAGCTCGTTGCCGGAGCGGTTGTAGAGCACAAAACGGGTCTTGCCCGCCGCCAGCACCGGACGGCCATAGCCGCTCTGGATGCTGTTGAGCCGGGTGCCCGTGCGGGAGTACACCACGCAGCTGTCGCCGCCCAGCTCCACAAAGCCGCCCGTCATGGGCAGCACCTGGGTGGGCTCCATCACGCCGGTCTGCTGGGGCCAGCCGGGGCCCGGCATCAGGGCAATGCGGGTGGTGTCCACACAGTCCTTGACCAGCGCCACCGAGCTGCCCACCAGCCCGGTGGTAAACAGCACCACAGCCGTCAGCACCGCCACGATGAGCGCCGTGCGCCGCAGCCGCCGTGCCCGCACCCGGGCGCGGGCCTGCTCCAGATATTCGACCCGCCCGGCCGAAAGCGGCTCGTCACTCTCGGGGCGTTGGCCGCGATGGTTCTTTCTCATTTGGTTGTTCTCCTTGTCCTGAATGGCTTGCCCTCTCCGGCATTGCTATCGCAATGCCACCTCTCCCAAAGTGAGAGGCCTTGGCAATCCACGCAAACTTCATCTCTTTGCCAAGGGCTCCCCCTTTGGGGGAGCTGCCGAACAGCGTGAGGCTGAGAGGGCTAGCCACCTCTCAATCATACTCCACACTCTTCAAAAACAGCCCCTTGGCGGGCAGGGTGGGGCCCGCCTTGTGCCGGTCACGGCTGGCAAGGATGCCCGGGATGGCCTCGGGCTGCATCCGCCCGGCCCCTACTTCGCAGAGGGTCCCGGCCAGGATGCGCACCATGTTGTAGAGGTATCCATCCGCGGTGACGGTGATCTCTACTTCGTCCCCTTTGCGCTCCACTCCGCAGGCCGTGATGGTCCGCACCGTGTCACCGTGGGCGGCAGCGGAAGACCCCGCCGCGCACAGGGCCAGGAAATCGTGTTTACCCACAAACCGCCGGGCTGCCGTGTTCATTTTGGCCGTGTCCAGCCGCCGGGGCACCCGGGTATAATACTTCTCGTCAAACGGCGAGTCGATGGGGCTGTTGTGGATGCGGTAGAGATACGTTTTGGTGTGGGCCGCGTACCGGGCATGGAAATCCTCCGGCACCACCCGCGCCGCCAGCACCCGGATATCCGGCGGCAGGTGCTGGTTGAGGGCCAGCGGCAGCTTTTCCACCGGGATGCGGGTGTCGGCGTGGAAATTGAGCATAAAGCCCAGCGCGTGGACGCCCGCGTCGGTGCGGCTGCACCCCTTGATATCCGGGCGGAAGCCCAGCACGGCCTCCAGCCCATCCTGAAAGGTCTGGGCCACGCTCCGCCCGTTGGGCTGCACCTGAAACCCGCAGTAGTTGGTGCCATCGTAGGCAAGGGTAAGTAAAAAGTTCTGCATGGAACTCCTTCCGTCACGGCTTTGCCGTGCCACCTCCCTCAAAGAGGGAGGCTATAAGGCCCCCTCCTTGAGGGGGCTGTCGCCGCAGGCGACTGGGGGAGTTTTAATAATTCGGGAACATCAGCCGGGACGACAGGATGATCACAAAGCAGACGATGCAGACCGCCAGATCAATGTAATCCTGTCTGGTGCAGCGGAGCACTTTCAGGCGGGTGCGGCCGTCACCGCCGCGGTAGCAGCGGCACTCCATGGCCATCGCCAGCTCGTCCGCCCGGCGGAACGCCGAGATGAACAGCGGGATGAGGACGGGCACCAGCGCTTTGATGCGCTCGGTCATCTTGCCGGTGTCCAGCTGGGCACCGCGGGCTTTCTGGGCGTTCATGATCTTGTCCGTCTCCTCGATGAGGGTGGGGATGAAGCGGAGCGCAATGCTCATCATCATGGCCAGCTCGTGCACCGGGAAGTGGATCTTGCCCAGCGGCTTGAGCAGCTGCTCAATGGCATCCGTCAGCACGATGGGACTGGTGGTGTAAGTCAGCAGGCTGGTGCCCGCGATCAGGGCCATGACGCGCACCGCCATCAGGACGGCGTACTTGACGCCCTCGGCGTAAACGGTCAGGAATCCAATGTGCACCAGCGGCTCCCCCTCACCCGAGACGAAGAAGAGGTTGAGCACTGCCGTAAAGACGATAATGGGTAAAATTGGTTTCAGGCTCTTGAGGATGAGCTTGAACGGGATCTTTGCCACAGCGTACATTCCCACCAGGAACAGGATGGACAATGCCAGTCCCAGCGGGTTGGAAGCCGCGAACAGCAGGATGATATAAGCAATGGTGAGCACCAGCTTGAGCCGGGGGTCAAATTTGTGCACAAGGCTGTTGCCCGGGAAGTGCTGGCCAATGGTGATATCTCTCAGCATCCGGACACGCCCCCTTTCCCGTTCTCAGCATCCCGGGGCAATACAAGAGATTCCCCGGCGTCCCGCCGCGCCTTGGCGGCCAGAATGGTCTTGACCGCATAGGGGATGGTGTACACGTCCGCTGGGACGTCCACCCCCATCTCCCGCAGCTTGAGGAAAATTTTTGTCACCTGGGGCACGCTCAGGCCCAGCTCCAGCAGCTCCGGAGCCCGGGCAAACACGTTCTCCACCGTATCGTACATGGCGATCTTCTTGTTGGACATCACCAGCACCCGGTTGGCGTACTTGGCAATGTCCTCCATGCTGTGGGAGACCAGCAGGACAGTGGTGCCCGTCTTTTTGTGGTACTCTTTCACCTCGCTCAGGATCTCATCCCGGCCCTCGGGGTCCAGGCCCGCGGCGGGCTCGTCCAGCACAAGGATGCGGGGCTTCATGGCCATGACGCCTGCCACGGCCACCCGGCGCTTCTGGCCGCCGGACAGCTCAAAGGGGCTGCGTTCCAAAAGGGCCTCGTCCAGGCCGACAAAGGCGGCTGCTTCGTGCACCCGCTTGTCGATCTCGGCCTCGTCCAGGCCCATGTTCTTGGGGCCAAAGGCGATATCTTTATAGCAGCTCTCCTCAAACAGCTGGTACTCCGGGTACTGGAACACCAGACCGGTGAGGAAACGGAAATCTCTTATTTTTTCGGGCTCGGCCCACAGGTCGCGGCCATCAATATAAATTTTGCCGCTGGTGGGCTTGTTCAGGCCGTTCATGTGGGTAATGAGGGTGCTCTTGCCGGAGCCGGTGGCCCCGATGATGCCCACAAAATCGCCCTCTTCCACGGTAAAGCTCACATCGTCCAGCGCGGTGACCGCATTGGGCATTCCGGGGTTATAGATATAGCTCAGGTGTTCTACCTTGATAATGTCTGCCATCGTTCACCCCTCCTCACTGCAGCAGCTCGTACAGAGCCTGTGCGCATTCGCCCGTGTCAATGATGCCCTCGGGCAGGTCGATGCCTGCCTTGACCAGCTCATCCCGCAGCTCGGCGGCCTGCGGCACGTCCAGATGGAGGGAGCGGACTTTCTCGGTCTGGCTGAACACCTCTTTCGGGGTGCCTTCCAGGACCACTTTGCCCTTGCTCATCACCAGCACCCGGTCGGCCTTGGCAGCTTCTTCCATATAGTGGGTGATGGACACCACGGTGATGCCCATGTTCTTGTTGAGGTAGTGGATGGTCTGCATCACCTGCTCCCGGCCCCGGGGGTCCAGCATGGCGGTGGCCTCATCCAGAATGAGGCAGTCCGGCCGCATGGCCACGACGCCTGCAATGGCAACGCGCTGTTTCTGGCCGCCGGAAAGGTTGTGGGGTGCCCGCTCCCGGAACTCGTAGATGCCCGCCATCTTCATGGCGTCGTCCACCCGGCGGCGCATCTCCTCGGGCGGAACGCCCAGGTTCTCCAGCGCGAAAGCCACGTCTTCTTCCACCACCGTGGCAACGATCTGGTTGTCCGGGTTCTGGAACACCATGCCCACGGTCTGGCGGA
>OGCN01003765.1_pt1 | contig 14109 bp, 8 predicted proteins | sample 1570181 | NCBI WGS metagenome assembly OGCN01 (sample SAMEA4370584, study PRJEB24528) | human gut metagenome | reverse complement strand
TATGAAGGTGTAAACCAGGCTGTAGACCATAACCAGATCGTTATGGAGACTATGAAGAAAGTGGCAGAACGCCACGGACTTGCATGCCTCCTTCATGAAAAGCCATTTGCAGGTGTCAATGGTTCCGGTAAGCATAACAACTGGTCCCTGACAGCAGATGACGGTACTAACCTGATGAACCCGGGAGATACACCTCATGAGAACATCCAGTTCCTGTTAGTTCTGGCATGCATCATCAAGGCAGTAGATATCCACGCAGACCTGTTAAGAGAATCTGCTTCCAATGTAGGAAATGATCACAGACTGGGAGCAAACGAGGCACCGCCAGCAATCATCTCCATCTTCTTAGGCGAGCAGCTGGAAGATGTTATCGATCAGCTTTGTGATACTGGTGAGGCAACTCACTCCAAGCAGGGCGGAACCTTAAAAACAGGTGTTGATATCCTTCCTGACTTTGATAAAGACGCAACCGACAGAAACAGAACCTCCCCATTTGCATTTACAGGAAACAAGTTCGAGTTCCGTATGGTAGGTTCTTCCGACTCTATTGCATCTGCAAATACAGTATTAAATACCATTATCGCTGAAGCCTTCAAGGAAGCAGCTGACAAGCTGGAGAAGGCAGATAACTTTGATATGGCTGTACATGACATGATCAAGGAAACCCTGGCAGCTCACAAGAGAGTTGTATTCAATGGAAATGGTTATTCCGATGAGTGGGTAGCAGAAGCTGAGAGAAGAGGACTTCCAAACATCAAGTCTATGGTAGATGCTATTCCGGCACTGATCACAGACAAGGCTGTAAAGCTGTTTGAAGAATTCGGCGTATTCACAAAGACCGAGCTGGAGTCCAGAGTAGAAGTTGAGTATGAAGGCTATGCAAAGGCTATCAACATCGAAGCAAAGACCATGATCGATATGGCTGGAAAGCAGATCATCCCGGCTGTTATCAAATACACAACTGCTCTTGCAGCTTCCATCTCCGCAGTAAAGAGTGCTTGCCCTGAAGCAGATGTAAGCACCCAGACAGAGCTTCTGTTAGAAACCTCTGATCTTCTGGCAGAAACCAAACTGGCTCTTGCAAAACTGACCGAAATTACTGAAAAGAGCGCAGCAATGGATGGCGGCAAGGACCAGGCAGTTGCTTACCATGAGGAAGTCGTTCCTGCAATGGCAGCATTAAGAACCCCGGTAGACAAACTGGAAATGCTGGTAGACAAAGACTTATGGCCAATGCCGAGCTACGGTGATCTGATCTTTGAGGTTTAATAAATCTTATAAAATAGAAGGTTCCGCCTGCGTCAGCAGGCAGATAAGCGCGAGAGTGCGGTGAACCTGAGTATTGGACGCAATTACATAAATAAAATGCCCTTCTGGTGATATATAACGTATCCCGGAAGGGTGTTTTTTTCGCGGTATGAGTGGCATTGTTTAACTTGCATTTTAAACCCAGTGTGCTATAATGTTCATATATTTTTGAAAAATAATAAAAATGAACATAAATATAAACATAAGCATAAGCAGGAAAAGGAGTTAAAGATCATATGAACCGACAGGCGCTGGTATGCAGAAATATACTGGAAAAACCGGATATTACACAGCGGGAAATGGCGAAAAACATGGACATATCCCTGGGTACAGTCAATGGGCTGGTGAAGGAATGTCTGGCAGAGGGATATATTGCAGAGGAAGAAAATGGGAAAGAAAAATATCTCATCCTTCTGGAAAAGGGAAAAGAACTGTTAAAGCCTTATAAAGTAGATGGGGCGCTGATCATTGCAGCCGGTTTCGGTTCCCGTTTTGTGCCTCTTACCTTCGAGACTCCAAAGGGTCTTTTAGAGGTCTTTGGAGAGCGCATGATCGAGCGTCAGATCAAACAGCTCCATGAAGTGGGGATCCACGACATTACCATTGCAGTAGGCTATTTAAAAGAAAAATTTGAATACCTGATCGATAAATACGATGTGAAATTATTATACAATCCGGAATACTCCTGCAAAAACACGCTGGCTACTGTATACAGAGCCAGAAAGTTCTTAAAAGGCCGGAACGTATACATTCTTTCATCAGATAACTGGATGCGGGAAAATATGTACCATTCCTATGAGTGCGGTGCCTGGTACAGCGCAGCCCACGAAGAAGGAGAGACCAAGGAATGGTGCCTTACCTTTAATAAAAAGGGCCGTATCAGCGATGTAAATGTAGGCGGAAAAGATGCGTGGTTTATGTACGGTCCCGTATATCTTTCCAGGGAGTTTTCCGCTAAATTCCTTCCTGTATTAGAGGCTTATTATCAGATCCCCGGAACAGAGCAGTTTTACTGGGAGCAGCCTTATGTGGACATGTTAAAGGGAGAGGCAAAACGCCGTCTGGAAAAAGAGGACAAGGAGCTGTTGAAACAGACAGAAGAAGCCTGCGGCATACCTGCGTCCAAATGGAACGAGATCGAGATGAATATCAACCGCCAGCCGGATAACCAGGTATACGAATTTGAAAATCTGGAAGAGCTGCGCCTCTTTGATACCCATTATCAGAACCACTCCGATAATGCGGCCATGGAGCTGGTAGCAGAGGTATTCCATGTGCCGGAGTTTCAGATCACAGACATCAAATGCTTAAAATCCGGCATGACCAATAAATCCTTCCTGTTCCGCACCGGAGATCATCACTGTATCTGCCGTATCCCCGGACCTGGCACAGAGCTTCTTATTAACAGAGAGCAGGAAAAAGAAGTTTATGATGCCGTCCGTCCTCTGGGCATTACAGAACATGTGTTGTATCTGAACCCGAAGACCGGTTATAAGATCTCTGAATACTATGAAAATACCCACAATGCCAGCGCAGACAACTGGGACGATATGAAGACCTGTATGGATATGGTGCGAAAGCTTCATGAAGCAGGTTTAAAAGTAGGCCACAGCTTTAATATCAGGGAGCGGATCAGCTTTTACGAGAAACTTTGCCTGGAACATGGCGGCATTCCTTTTGAAGACTACAGTCAGGTTCGTGAATGGGTAAATCAGTTGTTAGATGCCTTAGATAAAATGGATCTTCCACAATGTTTATGCCATATTGACGCAAATGTGGATAACTTTTTAATTTTCCCGGATCACAGTGCAAAACTTCTTGACTGGGAGTACGCAGGCATGTGCGACCCGTTAATGGACGTATCCATGTGTGCGATTTATTCCTATTATGAGGAAGAGCAGACCGAAAAATTACTGGAACTGTATTTACAGCGCAGACCAGATGACAAAGAGCGGTTCATCACCTATGCAGACGCAGCCTTAGGGGGCTTCCTCTGGTGCCTGTGGGCTGTATACAAGGCAAGTCTGGGAGATGAGTTTGGAGAGTACACCATTATTATGTACCGGTATGCGAAGCGGTACTATAAGAAGCTGATGAAGGAGTTACCACAGTTCTTTTAGAAACGCCCCATGATATGGGAACATACACAAATGCATTTCAAAACAGGTTTCAGAAAATTGTAATAAAAATGTTAATCATGGAAAGTTCATTTGTGCTATACTTAATTAAAAGTGAAAAATAATTGTGCGATCAATGAAAAAGAGACGATACAACAGAACAGGAGGAGAAAATGGGACGTAAAAAATATTTCGCAGCCCTTGCAGCAGCTGGTATGATCGGCGCTATGGCGTTGGGATCTGCGTTTAATTCATACGCCGCAGATGGATGGACCAAGTCAAATGACCATTGGACCTACATCTACCAGGGCAAGACCTATACAGGTTGGCTGGAAACCAGTGATGGCAAATATTATATGGACCTTTCCGATGGACATATGACTACCGGATTTAAACAGATCGATGGAAAATGGTACTTCTTCCGTCCAAACGGTCTGATGGCTCAAAGCCGCTGGATCAATCCGGAATATGGCAAATGGTACTACTTCTTAGGTGACGGTACCATGGTTACCGGCTGGTTAAAGATCGGAAACGATTATTACTTTATGCGTGGTGACGGATCTATGGGAACCGGCTGGCGTCAGATGGACGGTGCCTGGTACTACTTCCAGAGCAGCGGCAAATGTGTAGTTAATTCCTGGGCACAGATCAAGGACAACTGGTATCTGTTTGGAACAGACGGAAAGATGATGACCGGCTGGGCAAAAGTTGACACCGACTACTATTATCTGAATACAGATGGGCGTATGCTTACAGGCTGGCTCACTGACAGCGAAGGCAATAAGTATTATATGAATCAGAGCAATGGCAAGATGAGTGTAGGCTGGAAGCAGATCGATAATGCCTGGTATTATTTCAATACCAATGGTCACATGATGACAGGCTGGATCCAGGTAGATAATAAGATCTACTACATGAATCCGACAAACGGCGGAAAGATGACAACAGGAACCTCCCTGGATATCAACGGAACTACCTACAACTTTGATGGAAGTGGTGTATGCCAGAATGCAAGCGGCGTATCTGCTCAGACACCATCTAGCAGCAGTACTTCTGCTTCCGGTGGTGTAACCGGTGAAAATGGCGGACCTGGTGTATCAAGAAATTCCAGCTCCAACAATGGTCCTTCCGGTGGTAACACTTCAAATAATACATCAAACAGTCCTTCCAATACCACATCCAGTTCTGACACCTTAACGGCAGGACGCACAGACGGACCAGGCTGATAGAAAACTTTTAAATTGCAGACTACATAATGGGGATGTCAGGAAAAAGACATCCCCTTTTTCAGGAGAACAGGCATGAATAACGCAGATAAGATCATAAAACGATGCCGGGCGCTGGCACTGGCAGGTATGATTGGGATCACCAGTCTTGGAAGTTCTCTTCCAGCCTTTGCTGCAGGTCCGGGGGATGACTCATCCCGGGTATCAGAGATTTCCACAGGAGGTCCTGGAGATCCGGGAAATACTAATTCTTCCAATTCTACAACAAACACAGGAAATTCAAATAATTCAAATAGTAACAATAATACTAATAACAGCAATAATACAAACAATACAAACAATTCCAATACATCATCCAACAATACTACCACAAATACCAATGCCTGGAAAAAGGTAAACGGTACGTACCAGATGTCAGATGGAAGCGCGATCCAGAATGTGCTCCATCGTGGTATTGATGTTTCCAGATGGCAGGGAGAGATCAACTGGAGCCAGGTGGCAAAGGATGATATTTCATTTGTTATGCTGGGAACCCGTTCCAAGGGAGCAGTAGATCCCTATTTCCACAAGAATATCCAGAACGCAACTGCCAATGGTGTTAAAGTAGGCGTTTATATTTATTCTCTGGCAACTACCACAGACATGGCAGTCCAGGAGGCAGATTTTGTATTAAACCTGATCACCGACTATCCGATCTCCTATCCGGTAGCATTTGATATGGAAGACTCTACTCAGGGAAATCTGTCAAAATCAGAGCTGGCGGCTATTGCAAACGCTTTCTGCAAGCGGATTTCTGCAGCCGGTTATTACCCGATCATCTATGCAAATGAGAACTGGCTGAACAATAAACTGGATATGAGCCAGATGAATTATCCAGTATGGGTGGCAAGATATTCTGCCCGATATACCTGGCAAAATCCGGTGATGTGGCAGGCTACAAGCAGCGGTTCTGTAAAAGGTATCAATGGCAACGTGGATATTGACTTCCAGTTTAAGGACTTTACCTCTGTGATCCCGGCAAACACCTGGCGCACCATTAACGGAAAGCGTTATTATTACGCAAATTACGAAAAACAGAAAAATGCATGGGCACAGGATGTAAATGACTGGTACTACATGGATAAAGACGGACTTGCATCTACCGGCTGGATCACAGTAGCAGATGCCCGTTATTATCTGGATACTACTACCGGAAAAATGCAGACTGGCTGGCAGTCAGAAAACGGAAAATGGTACTACCTTGGAAGCAGCGGTGCTGTAAAGAAAGGCTGGATCAGTGATAATGGTACCTGGTACTATACTGGCAATGACGGTGCTATGCAGACAGGCTGGATCGAAGTTAGCGGCAAACGCTACTATCTGGAAAATTCTGGGAAAATGGTTACTGGCTGGACGAACCAGAACGGCAAATGGTATTACCTTGGCAGTTCCGGAGATCTGTTAAAAGGCTGGATCAATGATGGTGGCACCTGGTATTATTCCAACAACGAAGGTGTGATGCAGACTGGATGGCTGACAGATGCAGGTGGAAAATATTATCTGAGAGGCTCCGGTGCCATGGCAATTGGCTGGAGACAGTTAGATGGTGCATGGTATTACTTTAACAGTGATGGCAGGATGGCAACAGGAATGATCGAGGTAGGCGGGCTTCGTTATTATATGGATCCTTCCGACGGTCGTATGGTATCTGGCAGAGCAGTAGAAATAAATGGCGTCACCTATCAGGCAGCCGCAGATGGACATTTAAGCCAGCAGGGTCAGGAAACAACAGGGGACCAGAGCAGCCAGAATTCCGGAAATAATGCTTCAGGCAGCAATACAGGAAATAATAACACAGGAAACAACGTTCAGATCACTCCTGCAAACTCTACCACAGGTTCCTCTGACAACAGTACTTCCAACTCCTCTTCTGATGATCAGAAAGTAACAGGCGTAAATGGAGGCCCGGGAGTAAAGAAGGACTCTGCAAATAATGGAAACAATGATAAGGTAGTAACAGGTCAGGCACCAGGCTGATGAAATAACTATTTAAATCCGCTTTTGGCAGAATGGGAAATCTGCTTCAAAGGCGGATTTTTTTGCGTATTCCCGCATAAAATAAACAGATACCATTCATCAGGTGAACCGTGCATAACAGGTATATAAAATATTTCGTCTTTCTTCTGTTTACAGCAGATCTGGTCTTATCCGCTATTTTCCTGAAAAATGATCACAGGGATATAGAAAAAATATTTTCACTTCCTGCACTTTCAAAAGTTGCCGGCCAGCCCGGGTATATAGCCCTCACTTTTGATGATGGTCCGGACCGGAAATGTACCCCGCTTCTTTTAGACGGACTGAAAGAACGGGGAGTCCATGCTACCTTTTTTCTTATGGGAAGCAATATAGAAGGAAAAGAAGATATTGTAAAGCGTATGAGCGAAGAAGGACATCTTATTGGCAATCACAGTTATGAACATATCCAGCTGACAAAAGCGGGAGCGGAGGCAGTCTGTGAAGCAGTAGAACATACCCAGGAACAGATCGAAGCCATTACCGGAAAGCGCCCGGAATATATACGTCCGCCCTATGGTGACTGGAACGAAGAACTGGAAGAAGAGATTGGAATGAGCCCGGTCCTCTGGTCTGTAGACTCTTTAGACTGGAAACTAAAAGATAAAGGAAAGATCGTCCGGCGGGTCTTGAAAGATGTAAAAGATGGGGATATTATATTAATGCATGATATATTTCCTTCCTCTGTAGAGGCAGCCCTGGAGCTGATCGATATACTGCAGAAGGAAGGTTATGTTTTTGTAACGGCTGATGAATTGTTGATCGAATGAGATCAAAAGAAAAATGGAGAAATTAAATGGATCTATTTGATTATATGAGAGAAAATACGATGGAGAAGGAGTCTCCTCTGGCTTCCAGACTTCGTCCGCGCACACTGGATGAGGTAGTGGGGCAGCAGCATATCATTGGAAAAGATAAGCTGCTCTACCGGGCGATCAAGGCGGATAAACTGGGATCTGTGATCTTCTATGGACCTCCGGGAACAGGAAAAACCACCCTTGCCAAGGTGATCGCAAACACCACTCAGGCAGATTTTAAGCAGATCAATGCCACTGTGGCGGGTAAAAAAGACATGGAAGAAGTGGTCACAGAGGCAAAAAACAATATGGGAATGTATGGACGGCGGACCATTCTTTTTGTAGATGAGATCCACCGTTTTAATAAGGGCCAGCAGGATTATCTTCTTCCTTTTGTAGAAGACGGTACACTGACACTGATCGGTGCTACTACGGAAAATCCTTATTTTGAGGTAAACGGGGCGCTTCTTTCCAGATCCCGTATTTTTGAGTTAAAGCCACTGGAGAAAGATGACATTAAACAGCTGATCTACCGGGCGGTAACCGACTCAGAACGTGGAATGGGAACTTACCGGGTAAAGATCGAGGAAGATGCCGCAGATTTTCTGGCAGATACAGCCAATGGGGACGCCAGAGCAGCCTTAAATGCAGTAGAACTGGGAGTTCTCACGACAGAACGCAGCGAAGACGGATTGATACATATTGACCTTGCTGCTGCCCAGGAATGTATCCAGAAACGGGCCGTGCGTTATGACAAAGATGGAGACAACCACTATGATACCATCTCTGCTTTTATTAAAAGTATGCGGGGATCTGACCCGGATGCGGCCGTGTATTATCTGGCACGTATGCTGTATGCAGGAGAAGATATTAAATTTATTGCCCGCCGTATTATGATCTGTGCTTCTGAAGACGTTGGAAATGCAGATCCACAGGCGTTAAATGTAGCAGTAAGCGCAGCTCTTGCAGCAGAGCGCATTGGACTTCCGGAAGCTCAGATCATCCTTTCCCAGGCAGCTTCCTATGTGGCATGTGCCCCTAAAAGCAATGCAGCCTATGTTGCCATACAGAATGCCATGGAAAATGTAAAGACCACCCGTACCATGCCGGTGCCGGTACATCTTCAGGACCGTCATTACAAAGGTGCAGCGAAATTAGGACATGGTGAAGGCTATAAATATGCCCATGATTACCCGAAACATTATGTTAAGCAGCAGTATCTTCCAGATGGAATGGAGGGTACAGTATTCTATGAACCATCAGATAATGGCTATGAAAAGCAGATAAAAGCCTATATGAAATGGTTGAAAGATTAACAATGGCAATGTATAATAAAAAATGATAAAAATAATTTTACGTGGATCCCAAGGCAGAAATTCTCACTCTGCCTGTCGGATCTGTCTATAAAAGGAACTTCCCAAAATCTGGAAAAATCCCGTATTTTACAAAGACAGGCAAACTGAATAATTCAGATAACAGATGCATAATAGATAGGAGAGTAGTATGCGCGAAAAATTAGAGACAAGGTCCCTTGCCGAACTGAAAGAGATGGCAAAAAATGTGGGTCTGAAAGGGATCAGCGGCCTTCGTAAGGCAGAGCTTATTGACCTTTTATGTGCCCAGGAAGAGAAAAGTCAGAAAAACACAGCAGAAACAGTAACAGTGAAACCTCACAGCAGCCGTGTAAATGCTGAGAAAACAGTGCGGGAGAAACCAGTCCAGGAAACCCGCAGTCAGGAGACCCACCCACAGGAGAACCGGGTGCAGGAAAGTCGTGTGCAGGAAAATCGCAGCCAGGAAAACCGTGTGCAGGAGACCCGCCCACAGGAAAACAGATATCAGGAAAAGCGTTCCCAGGACAACCGGAATAATCAGAGAAATAACCGTACATACGAAAGATTTAACCAGACTCGTCCGCAGATCCGTACATATGGGAACAACAATTATAACAATAACAACAATAGTTACAGCACTCCGGCAGCTGCCCCTGTTCAGCAGGCGGCTCCCGTCAGCCAGACTTATTCTACCCAGAACCAGACTTATGTCCAGAATGTGGACAACCAGGAGCGTGTGGCAAGACCGGAATACAGAAATGACGCCATGGGACTTTCCACACAGGATATGGCAGAATTAGACAGCGGCATTGAGGCAAACGGTATCTTAGAGGTTATGCCGGACGGTTTCGGCTTTATCCGTTGTGAAAACTTCCTTCCAGGTGAAAATGATGTCTATGTTGCACCGTCCCAGATCCGCCGTTTCAACTTAAAGACCGGTGATATCATTGTGGGAAACAGAAGAGTAAAAGCAGCTACAGAAAAATTCGCTGCACTTCTCTATATTAAAACAGTGAACGGCTATCCATTAAGTGCTACTGAGACAAGACCAAACTTTGAGGATCTGACCCCGATCTTCCCAAATCAGCGTCTCCACATGGAAAATCCAAGAGAGAAAACTTCTGTTGCCATGCGGGTATTAGACCTGCTGGCACCCATCGGTAAAGGACAGCGTGGTATGATCGTTTCCCCGCCAAAAGCTGGTAAGACCACTCTCTTAAAACAGGTGGCAAAAGCCATTACCACCAATCATCCGGACATGCATCTGATGATCCTTTTGATCGATGAGCGTCCTGAGGAAGTAACAGACATTAAGGAAGCTATTGTAGGGCCAAATGTAGAAGTTATTTATTCCACCTTTGACGAGCTTCCGGAGCGTCACAAGCGTGTATCTGAAATGGTCATTGAGCGGGCAAAACGTCTGGTAGAGCATGGAAGAGATGTTATCATCCTTTTAGACAGTATCACCCGTCTGGCAAGAGCTTACAATCTGACCGTTGCCCCAAGCGGCCGTACCCTTTCCGGTGGTCTTGATCCGGCAGCACTGCATATGCCAAAGCGTTTCTTTGGTGCTGCAAGAAATATGCGTGAAAAGGGCAGTCTGACCATTCTTGCAACAGCATTGGTAGATACAGGAAGCCGTATGGATGATGTGGTTTACGAGGAATTTAAGGGTACCGGCAACATGGAACTGGTGCTGGACCGTAAACTGTCTGAAAAACGTATCTTCCCGGCTATTGACATTTTAAAATCCGGTACCAGAAGAGATGATCTGCTCCTTACAAAAGAAGAGGCAGAGGCAGTAGATATTATCCGCAAAGCCACCAATTCCTTAAAGCCGGATGAGGCAGTAGAGAAGATCTTAGATCTCTTTTCAAAGACCAGAAATAACCGTGAATTTGTAGAGATGGTAAAGAAGATTCGCTTCTTCTAAGACTTCCTTTTTCTGATATGATATAGTATAATTAAAAGCATGAATCAGGGGGCTGTCAAAAGACCTTTTGACTCCAAAATTTAATTTAGGAGGGAGTATGTTATAATGAAAGATTACATGAAGATATACCAGGAATGGTTATCAAATCCTTACTTTGATGAGGCTACAAAGGAAGAACTGCGCGCCATTGAGGGCAATGAAAACGAGATCAAAGAGCGTTTCTATATGGACCTTGAGTTCGGAACCGCTGGTTTAAGAGGTATCATCGGCGCAGGTATCAACCGTATGAATATTTACGTTGTAAGACGTGCTACCCAGGGACTTGCAAATTATATTATCAAGCAGGGAGCAGCTAACAAGGGCGTAGCAATTGCATACGACTCCCGTCATATGTCCCCGGAATTTGCTATGGAAGCAGCTATGACTTTAGCAGCAAATGGCATCAAGGCATATAAGTTTGAGTCTCTTCGTCCAACACCAGAGCTGTCCTTTGCAGTACGTGAGTTGGGCTGCGTAGCAGGTATCAATATCACTGCAAGCCACAACCCGCCGGAATACAATGGTTACAAGGTATACTGGGAAGATGGCGCACAGTTTACACCTCCTCATGATAAAGGTGTTACAGAAGAAGTTCTGGCAATCGAAGATCTGTCTACAGTAAAGACTACAGATGAGGCTTCTGCAACAGCAGCAGGTCTGTATCAGGTAATTGGACAGGAGATTGATGATAAATACATCGCTCAGGTAAAGGCTCAGGTAGTAAACCAGAAGGCCATTGATGAGATGCAGGATCAGATCACTATCGTATACACACCTCTTCACGGAACAGGAAATATCCCTGCAAGAAGAGTTATGAAAGAGATCGGATTTACCCATGTATACGTAGTTCCGGAGCAGGAACTGCCAAATGGCGATTTCCCAACTGTAAGCTATCCAAACCCGGAAGCAAAAGAAGCATTTGAACTGGGCTTAAAGCTGGCAAAAGAGAAAGATGCAGACCTGGTACTGGCAACTGACCCGGATGCAGACCGTCTTGGTGTATATGTAAAAGATACCAAGTCCGGCGAATATATTCCACTGACTGGAAATATGTCCGGATCCCTTCTGTGTGAGTACGTACTCAGCCAGAAGCAGGCAGCTGGAAAGATCCCGGCAGACGGACAGGTTGTTAAATCCATCGTTTCCACCAACCTGATCGATGCAGTAGCAAAATCATACGGCGCAGAACTGATCGAGGTTTTGACCGGATTTAAGTGGATCGGAAAGCAGATCTTAAAGAATGAGACTACCGGACATGGTACATACCTTTTCGGAATGGAAGAGAGCTATGGATGCCTGATCGGAACCTATGCCCGTGATAAGGACGCTATTTCCGCAACAGCCGCTCTCTGCGAGGCAGCTGCATACTACAAGCAGAAAGGCATGACCTTATGGGATGCAATGATCGCTATGTATGAGAAATACGGCTACTATAAAGATGCTGTAAAGGCAATCGGTTTATCCGGTATTGAAGGACTTGCAAAGATCCAGTCCATTATGGAGACACTGAGAAATAATACTCCAACCGAAGTTGGCGGCTACAAAGTAACCTCCGCAAGAGACTACAAGTTAGACACCATCAAAAATATGGCAACCGGCGAAGTAAAGCCTACCGGACTTCCTTCTTCCAACGTTCTCTACTATGACCTGGAAGACGGCGCATGGATCTGCGTAAGACCATCCGGCACCGAACCAAAGATCAAATTCTACTTCGGCGTAAAGGGAACTTCCCTGAAAGACGCAGAAGAGAAAGAGAATGCACTTGGCGCAGCTGTAATGGCTATGGTTGATAAGATGATGTAATGAGTCCAAAAGAAATCTTCGAATGCGTCACAGGCGCATTCTCGATATGCATGGCAAAACAAGCGGCTGCGAAGCAGACATTTGTTTTTCTTGGACCATTAACGAATGAACCGTCTGCGTAAGCAGACAGTAGAGCGCGTCAGCGCGGGGTTCATGAGTGGATACCTGGCAAACGTAAACACCCCTGGGAAAGAAAATTTCAATCCCAGGGGTATTTTTGTGTTTGCTCTGCCAAGACATCTCCCCGCCATCGGCGGGAAGATAATACCCAGCATATATCCCCGCATCAGCGGGGACATAAACGCTTACTATTTATTTCTCTTCTCAGTCGCTTCCCTCAATTCCTTCAAAGCCGCTGCAAACTTCATAGAAGATGCAGATGGATTTCCACGTAAAATACTTCTGCGGTAGAAATTCATATGTTTCATCATATCCTGACGTTTCTTTGTTAATTCCGTCATACGGCTGTTCATTGCTGCGATACGTTCATTACGGCTGGCAGTCATAGCAGCTTTTACATTCTTGGCAGCTTCGATCTTTGCAGCCGCCTCTTCACGGTACTGAGCTGCTTTCTCATCTGCATGTTCCTTTAACTGAGCCGCTTTTAATGCAGTCTCAAGCCGCAGTTTTGCCGCCCGCTCCGTTGTCTCATATTTTAACTGGGCTGCACGTTCTGCAGTTTCATTTCGCAGCAATGCAGCTTTTCCCGCTGCTTCCACACGCAAAGTTTCCAGCTTCACAGCCGTATCTTCCTTTGCTTCTTCCAGTTTCTGTTCTGTTTCTGCCTTCAATAATGCCAGCTGTACCTGAACATCGTCCAGTTCCGCTTTCATCTTTGTCATGGCATCCAGAACCTTGGCAAGATCCAGGGCAGTACGTACAGATTCTGCAGTATCAATAATGAAAACCACTGTGACCACGGACAAACATGGGATGCCGATCATAGTTGGAACATGAAGCACCCATTGTTCAATAGGCTTGTGGATCACCTCAGTGAGAAAAATCGTCAAAAATCCCCATGCAACAGAAGAGGAAAGACAGATATATCCATTTAAGTTAAAAGGCTGGTTGCTGTAATCCCAGTATTTCATCTTAAACAGCCGTTCCATTCCCCATCCGGTCACATATTCCAGGACCGTAGCCCCGATCACACCGGAAATATAAACCATGACCAGACTGCTTTTAAATGGAAGAGATACCCACAGCATCATCACCGCTCCCGTGCCATAAAGAGGCAGCATAGGAAGCCGCAGAAAACCGCGGTTTACAAATTGCCGCTGCTTCAGGGATACATAAGAAGATTCAAAGATCCATCCGAAAAAACAATATATATAGAAGAAACTCAGCCATTGATACCAGGTGTATTCGTACATAGGTTGTCCATCCTTTGTTTTAATGATATGATACCAGGGTCAAAAGGCCGGAAATCCGACGCAAGCTTGCTTGCAGGAAAATTTTTGAACTTGGGACCCGCCAAAAACATGAGTAAGGAGCCATTTT
>OGCN01003754.1_pt1 | contig 14138 bp, 11 predicted proteins | sample 1570181 | NCBI WGS metagenome assembly OGCN01 (sample SAMEA4370584, study PRJEB24528) | human gut metagenome | reverse complement strand
CGCCTGTCAGCGCAAGCAGCCGTTCATCCATAATGCGGATATTCATATCCTTATGCTGCCTTCCGCCATTCTTCTCCAGACTTTCGATTTCTATGGCATACGCCTGCACGTCCTTGCCCTCCAAATCGGAAAGTAGCACAGCCGCGCCCTTTTTTACCTCTGCCTTTGTAGCAACAGGATAGCTTTCACCTGCAAAAACGCCTGCCGCCGCCTTGCCATAAATGCCCGTTTCCGTATTTTTCTCGATTGCGGCAAGCTTCTCTTGCATCTCTACCTGCCCAATCAATTCACCGGCAGCACCCTTTTCCCCCTTCACAATTTCCGTCAGGGTGGTATCTACCACAGAGCCGCCATGAATCACCATCAGGTCATCCGTATCCACATCATACACACCATGTCCCAATGCGCCGAAGGTACCGTTTTCCGCGTCATAATACGTCACTGTGCCGATGCCTTGGATGCTGTCCCGAATCCATGCGCCAATCTGATAGGTCTGCGCGGTATTGCTTAGAACCGGTGTAATCTTCACCTCCTTCTGCCTGCCGTTTCGCTCCAGACGCAGACAAATCGGTTTCCCCTCACTCTGCTGAATGGTTTTCATAAATGCTTCCTTATTCTCCTGCTTCTCGCCGTTTGCCTGCAAAATGCGGTCTCCTGCTTTCAGAAGTCCCTTGCTGGGTTCATGGCTTTCGTTATCCGCTCCGACTACGCTGCCTGTTTCCAAAACCAGAAGCCCTTCTGTATCCATCGTTACGCCCACCGTTCTGCCGACAGGAATCAGCCTCCGCCGCTCCAACGCCTGTGCAGACTGTGGTACGCCTAACAGAATCGGAATGAAAACCGCAAAAAAAGGCAATACTGATAAAAAAATTTTTCTTATTTTCTGCTGCATCTTCTCCTCTCCCAACCATATTTTTTGGAACAATTTTTTGTTCCAACCTTACTTTCTCCGAAACCCAAAAGCGATATACCGCCCAAAAGCACCAGAAACATACAGGAGGCGACAATACTGCCGAAATCGTTGATTGGGAAATTTTTTAATTTTCAACGAAAAACCCGACGTTGCATCATACGAATTCTGCTCCGACAGGAGTTCCTTTTCTGCGCCTTCCGCCCCTAAAACCATTGTCTTAACATTCTTTGCAGCATAGTATTGATATTTGCTTTTTCAACAGCCTCTGCCGTAATCAAATCCGTCCTGCCGACCTCCTTCCCATGTAGCAAATAAATCAATTCACCGACCTTCTCCCCTGCCGCAACCGGCGCATCCATAGCAGGCAAAAGCTCCGCTTTCGTTTCCCATTCACCGCCGATATCCTTTTTCAGAAGAATAGAAATCTCCTCCTGCACCACAGCCGAAACGCTGTCCTTCATGCCCTTTGTCACAGGAATACGCCCCATTTCCTTCCCTGCGGGCAGTCCCTTTTCCGCGCTATAATTGGCAAAGCCATAATCCAGAAGCTTCATGGTTTCCTGAAAGCGCAGCTTGAAATCCGGTGCCGCCATCACAACGCCAATCAGGTGCAGCCCGTTGCGCTCCGCCGTCCCGGAAAGACAATAAAGTGCCTTGCCCGTAGAGCCTGTTTTCAGCCCCGTTGCACCCTCGTACCATTTGATCAGCTTATTCGTATTCGTTAAGCCAAATTCGGACTCCCCCTTGCGCGTTTTATGTATGATGGTATCCTGCCATGTGGTCGTATATTTCTGCACCTCCGGGAATTTCGTCATCAGCTCCCGACTCATCAGCGCAATATCATACGCACTGGTTTCGTGTCCGTCCACATCCAGTCCGCAGGCATTGACAAAATGCGTTTCCTGCATCCCCAATTCCTCTGCCTTCCTGTTCATCCGCTCCACAAAGGCCTCCTCACTACCTGCCACAAACTCCGCCATGGCAACTGCCGCATCATTCGCAGATGCAATTGCGATACATTTCGTCAGCTCTGCGGCTGTCTGCGTTTCGCCCGGCTCCAGAAAAACCTGCGAGCCACCCATACTCGCCGCATGCTCGCTCACCTGCACCGTTTCCTCCCATCCAAACTGTCCTGCCGCCTCCGCTTCGTAAATCAACAGCAATGTCATCACCTTTGTCACGCTGGCAGGCGGCATTGCCTCGTGACTGTTTTTTTCATACAAAACCGTTCCCGTGCCTGCGTCCATCAGCACCGCACTTTTACTTTTCAGCTGCAATGCATCCGTTTCCGCCGCAAAAGCAGACAGGCTGAACCCAAGCGATAGCACAGACATCAGCAGTATCGTCAATACTCCCTTCCAATTCTTCATCCGCCCATTCCTCCCAGATATTCTTATGGATACTCTATGCTTTTCCCCTCTGAAGTATGCAGACGGCGAAATTCTTAAGAGTTTTTTAAATTTGACTGATTTTTACAAAAGCCTGTAATTTTGTTGTATACTGTTGCTATAGCAGGAAAAAATTTGTTATAATCTTACTATTGATGAAAAGAAAAGGAGGGTATTCTCTATGAAAAAGACAAAACATACTGTAGCCTTGGCTCTGGCGGCAATGCTGGCATGTCAACCACTTTCTGTTTATGCGGCAACCTTTGCCGTTATGAATCAGGTTCCTTGGGCGGGTGCCGAAGCATCCATCAATAAGGCGGCAAGCCTGGGTCTGGTTGTTGGGGAAACCAGAAACGGCAAAACCTATTTCCGCCCCAGAGATTCTGTTTCTCTGTCCGAATCCTGCCAGCTGGCGTATAAGCTGCTGATGCAGACAGGCAAGGCAAAGGCGGATGACAGCGTAACCCAGAAATGGACTCCCATTATGAATGCTTACGGCATCCAGAGCTGGGCATATCCTGCCGTTTCCTACTGCTTGGAAAACGGGATTCTGGCTACCTCTAACCTGGGCGGCTTCATGAAAAACGGTTCTAATCTGCCTGCCACAAGAGAACAGGCAGCAACCATCCTTGGGCGCGCCTTAACAAAGGGGGTTTCTTCCTACACAGCAAACGAAACCACAACTACCTTCAAGGACAACAGCAGCATTTCCACAGAAGCAAAGCCCTATGTTGCCCTGCTGAAAAGGGTAGGCGTAGTCAATGGGGACGATTCCAATAAATTCAACCCCAAGCAGACACTGAACCGCACAGAAACCGCAGTTCTGGTCACAAATCTGTACGGTGTACTGGAAAAGGTAAGCACACCTACCACACCCACAACTCCGACAACACCCACCAACCCGACCACCTCCACACAGAAGGGTACGGTTGCGACCATGACAAATTTCTATGTTAATCTGAAGGACAGCGCAGCCTACTACATGCTGGCCTCCGGCGGCACAACCATCACACTGAACGGTTCTTCTGCCACCATGAGCGATGTCGTAAAGCTATATAAGGCAGGCACCTCCATTGATGTTACCCTGACGCTCGACAGCAACCTGCACATCACCAAGCTGGAGGCAACCTATAAGGAAACCAAAAAAACCAAAGGCAGCCTGACAAAGGTGAGATATAATAAAACGGATAAAGAAGGCTCTATCACGATTGATAAGGACAGCACCTACTCCTTTACCGACAAGGACGATGTAGATATCCGTATCGACAAAAAGAGCTATAGCCTGAAGGAATTGTACGACCTATTCACAAAGGCAGAGGATGACAAAACAACCATTGAGGTTGAGGTTACCCTTGACAACAAGGGAAATCTGACAAAAATCACAGGCAGCACAAAGGAAAGCAGCAGTGATTCCATAAAGGGCAAGGTTTCTAAGGTGAATTATGATAAGTCCGACAAAACAGGCTATATTCAGCTGAAAAATAAAACCACAAAATATTACATCGATGATACAGATGATGTTACCGTAAAGATTGACAACAAAACAAAAGACTACAAAGATCTGTATAATCTGTACGATGATGGGGATAGCACCATTACCGTTACACTGACACTGAATAAAAAGGATTACGTTACTAAAATTACAGCAACCACCTCCGACAGTGACAGCAAGGATGATGCGGACGGCAATGTTGCAAGCGTTACCTATAAGGAAAGCAAGGACACCGGTACGGTAAAAATTGGCAGCAAGACCTATGATATTGATGATGTAGATGATGTCGATATCTCCATCACCGATGGCTCCGATAAGATTAAAACATGGGAAGATTTCTATAATGCCTATAAGGACAAAAAGACCATGAATGTTTCCGCTACCGTTAAAAATGATGAGGTTACAAAAATCACAGGTAAGGTAACACAGGCAAAGGGGGAGCTTTCCAAGCTTGGCAAGAACTACATCAAAATTGAAGGCAAATACAGCAATAATACCTTCAGCTATGATTTTGATGAGGATGATACAGATAACATCAAGGTAAGCATCACCAATGCTTCCGGCGTAAAAACACTTACGAAGCTGATTGACTGGCTGGAATCCGGTGACAAGCTCGACCTTGTTCTCACACTGGATAAAAACGGAAATATCACAAAAATTTCCGGCGAATATAAATAATTTCGCCAAAACGTACTGACCATAAAGGGCAACACCTGCATGAAAAGGCGTTCAGACAAAAATCATAAAAGCAAAGGGATTTTCCTTTTTATGAGTCTGCGCTTTTGCGCAGACTCATTTTTTATAGGAGTATTATATGAAAAAAATACATTCGGCATTTGCGCCGTTTCTCGGCATCCTCCTTCTGCTTGCGGTCTGGCTTCTGCTTTGCCGCGCAGAGGTATTCAGCCCCTACCTTCTGCCGCCACCACAAAAGGTGTTCGACAGCTTTCTGCGCATGCTTTTCTCCGGAGAATTGCTTCGGGATGTGCTGATTTCCTTTATCCGTATTCTAAAGGGCTTCGGCATCGCTTTTCTGCTTGCGTTTCTGCTGGGGATGTTCCGTGCGCTCCTGCCTGCCGCAGAAAAATATTATAACGCCATCGTGCAGTTTTTCCGCAATGTGCCGCCGCTGAGTCTGATTCCGCTTCTGATTCTCTGGTGCGGCATCGGGGAAACCACAAAAACCGTTATTATCGTGCTGGCCTCCTTCTTCCCGATGTATCTGAACATCGTAAAAGGCTTTACGGGCTGTGACCAAAGGCTATTGGAGGTTGGGGATGCCTTCGGCTACACAAAATTTGAAAAATTCCGCTATATCCTCCTGCCCTACGCCTCCGCCGATATTCTCGTTGGGATGCGCATCGGCATGGGCTATAGCTGGCGTGCCATCATTGCGGCAGAAATGATTGCAGCCTCCAGCGGTATCGGGCATTTGATTCTGTTCGCGCAGCAGCTGAGCCGCACCGATAAGGTGATTGTCGGCATTTTTGTGGTTGGGCTTGTCGGTCTGGCAACCGATAAATGCTTCGGCTTTTTGCTGAAAAAATTATTTAAGGGGAATGGTGAAAATGGCTGGAATTGAATTAAAGCATATACAGAAGGCATACACCGTAGACGGGCGGACGCTCCCCGTTTTAAAGGATATCTGCTTGCAGATTCCCGAAAACAGCATCACCGTCCTTCTTGGGAAAAGCGGCTGCGGCAAAACCACCCTGCTCCGCTTAGTGGGAGATTTAGAGAAGCCAAACAGCGGAGAAATTCTCTTTGCGGTCACGCATAAAACCGCCTTTGTGTTTCAGGAGCCGCGGCTCATGCCTTGGCTGACTGTGTGGGATAATACTATTTTCGGACTGAAAAAGCACTCCTATGATACAGGAAAAATCCAAGCCCTGCTGGAAACGGTTGGTCTGGATGGCTTTCAGATGGCCTATCCCCATCAGCTTTCGGGCGGAATGCAGCAAAGAACCGCCATCGCGCGTGCTTTGGCGTATGCGCCCTCCTTCCTTCTGATGGATGAGCCCTTTGCCGCATTGGATCATTTCACGCGCACGCAGCTGCAGAAGGAGCTGATTCGCCTGCAAAAAAGTCAAAATACAGGAATTTTATTCGTCACCCACAGCATTGATGAGGCCCTGCTTCTGGGGCATAAAATTGCCTTTATTGAGGATGGATGCATCAAAAAGGAATTCCTTTTGGATACGGATTGCGAAAATCGCGATTTATTATCCAAGGAACTGATTGAACTGAAACGGGAAATTCTCGCACAGCTTCATTTATAAAAAAACTGTCTTTCGGCAGTTAAAATAAGCATTTTATCATTTAAAAATTTAGGAGGTATTACAAATGAAAAAAAGATTGATTGGCATGGCAATGGCAGCCGTTCTGGCTATGACGGCGCTGACAGGCTGCGGCACCGCAGAGGATACATCCTCTCTCGATTCGCTGACCTTCACCTATGTCACCTCTCCCCTGAACCTGCCCTCTATCGTGGAAAAGGAGGAAGGCATTTTCACAAAAGCCTTTGCGGATGACGGCATCGAAGTGAAATATGCAGAAATCACCTCCGGCGCAGACCAGACACAGGCACTGGCAGCCGGAGATGTGCAGGTGCTGTATGCCGTTGGCGCAACCTCTGTCATTCTTTCTGCCGCAAATGATGCAGATATCAAGGTGCTGAACATGTATAGCCGCTCTCCCAAGGCATTCTGCATGTATTCCAAGGATGAAAGCATCAGCTCCCCTGCGGATTTGCGCGGCAAAACCATTGCAGGCCCTGTCGGCACAAATCTGCATGAACTCTTGGCGGCATATCTTGCAACCGCGGATATGACAGTGGATGATGTAAACTTCGTGAATATGGGCATTCCCGAAGCAAAGGCAGGTCTGGAAGGCGGCAGTGTGGATGTGGCATTGCTGGCAGGTGCAGCCGCATATCAGACACAGCAGCAGGGCTATCACCTAATTACCGACGGCGAGGGCTTGATTAACGCCATCATTGCAGTAGCAGTCACAAATAAATTCTATGAAGCGCACCCCGAAATCATCGAAAAGCTGCAATCCGCACAGGCAGAAATCGCAGACTTTATGCAGAACCATGAACAGGAAGCCTACGAAATGGCAGCAGCGGAGCTGGATTTGGATGTGGATGCCGTAAAGGAAATGGCACAGTATTATGACTTCTCCACAGAGATTACTGCTGCGGATAAGGAGGGCTTCCAGCGCACCGCTGATTTTATGTATCAGGCAGGCATGATTGAAAAAGAGCTGGATGTAAATACATTATTTTAACTAAAGCAAACTCAGGATTCCACTTGGGACAGAGCGAAGCAATGCGCCCTTGCTTCCCGATTCCTTCCGCAATAAAAAAAGCGTCCAAGCTTGGACGCTTTTTTGTTGCTCCTCCTTCAGATGGACAAGCCTTGCTTCATGCCCCAGAAATTCATTATAGCGGAAGGATTCCCTTCTGCCATTTTCCATCTGACAGTAAAAATGGTGGGGATATAATTCCAGCACCACGCCATGACGAATTTCCCGGGTAATATATGTATAATCCTTCAAAAGAGAACGCTCCTCAACAATAATAGACTTCCCCTTTTCCAATCCATACTTACCTGCAAGCTCCTTCAGCCATGTATTTTTCCACATTCTTCTTTCCTTCATCTCATACCCCTTTCTCATTACGGTTTATTCGTAATTATGCTTTAAAAAAATAAGTTGTTCCTTTGTCTGACACAATCATACTACGGTTTTACCGTATCTGTCAACGGGTTTTCCGTAATTTTTATAAAATATATTGCATTTCTACGATTTAACCGTATAATAAAAATAGGAAGGTGATTTTATGGACAACAGTAAAACCATACTGGCGAAAAATATCCGCTATCTCATGGAACAGAAGCAAAAAACAAGAACCGAGCTTTGCGAAGCACTTGGCGTAAAATACACTACCCTCAGCGACTGGGTAAACGGAAAAACCTATCCCCGCATTGATAAAATCGAGCGGATGGCGGCGTATTTCGGTGTGGAAAAATCTGCCCTTCTGGAGGACAGAAACCATCTGCCGCAGGACGCCATCCCCTATACCCCTCGCCCGACAAAGCCAATCCCCATTGTTGGCGTGGTCAACTGCGGCATGCCCCTTCTGGCAGAGGATAATATTGAGGGCTATATCGAAACACCCTTGGAGGATTTAAACAGCGGCGAGGAATATTTCTGGCTGCGTGCCAAGGGGGATAGTATGACAAATATCGGTATCCACGAAGGAGATTTTCTGCTCATCCGCAAACAAAGCAACGTGGACAGCGGTGATATCGCCGTCGTTTCCGTCAATGGGGACGATGCCACCCTCAAGCGCGTGATAAAAAAGGAAAATGCGATTGTTCTCCAGCCTGAAAACCCCGCGTATGAAATGAAAATCTTCGTCGGCAAGGAGATGGAGGAGGTTCATATCCGTGGACGGCTGATGAAGCTGGAAAAACGCTTTTAAATAAACTATCAGAAGTACAATAAAGGCAAAGCAATCGGAGGTGAAGCTGCATGACAGCACGCGAGGAGGTATTAGCCTATGCCCTATCCTTTGCGGATGTATACACAGAACGACCCTTTCGCGACCAAAACTGGCAGTTGGTGCGCATCAAGGGAAGCAAAAAGACCTTTCTCTGGATTTACGACCGAGGGGGATATCTCAATCTGAATGTAAAGGTAGCGCCCGAATGGCGTGATTTCTGGCGGAACACCTATCCTGCCGTGGTTGCGGGCTATCATCAAAACAAAATGCACTGGAATACGATTATTCTGGACGGCACCATTCCCACGCAGGATATCAAACGCATGATTGCCGAAAGCTACGATTTGATTGCGGATAGTCCCACCAAGCGCATCTACGAGGCGGTCAAAAAAATCCCCAAAGGCTGTGTCGCAACCTATGGGATGATTGCGGCGCTGGCAGGTGACCCGAACATGGCGCGCGCGGTCGGCAATGCCCTGCATAAAAACCCGGACCCTGCAAATATCCCCTGCTATCGTGTTGTCAATGCCAAGGGGGAGCTTTCCGGTTCCTTTGCCTTCGGCGGAGAAGCTGCACAGGAAAAGCTGTTGCAGGCGGATGGCATTGAGGTAGTCAACGGAAGGGTCGATTTGGAAAAATATCAATGGAAATTCAAATAGGACGCAAAAAGGGTGTGATAAAATCTATCACCTCTCCACTGCCAATCTGGCGCATACGCTTTTTCCCTTCCTTCTGCTTTTCCAGAAGCTTTTTCTTACGGGAAATATCACCGCCATAGCATTTTGCCAGAACATCCTTGCGCATTGCGCTGATGGTCTCTCTGGCGATAATCTTGCTGCCGATTGCTGCCTGAATGGGAATTTCAAACAAATGTCTGGGAATTTCCTTTTTCAGCTTTTCGCACATCTTTCTGCCACGCTCCGTTGCAGAATCCTTATGCACAATAAAGGACAGCGCATCCACAGGCTCCCTGTTTACCAGAATATCCAGCTTCACCAGCTCGCTTTCCTGATAGCCCAGCAGGCTGTAATCGAAGGACGCATAGCCGCGGCTTCTGGATTTCAGTACATCGAAGAAATCGTAAATAATTTCGTTTAACGGCATGTGGTATGTCAGCATCACACGGGAGGAATCCAGATATTCCATACTGATGTATTCGCCGCGCCGCTGCTGGCAAAGCTCCATAATCGGGCCGACATAATCCTTCGGGAGCATGATTTCCGCCTTCACAATCGGCTCCTCCATCTTCTCGATTCTGGCAGGATCGGGCATATTGCTCGGGTTGGATAAATCAAAGCTCGTCCCATCCGTCAGGTATACCTTATAAATAACACTGGGGGCAGTTGTTACCAAGTCCAGATTATATTCTCTTTCCAGTCTTTCCTGAATAATTTCCAAATGCAGCAGTCCAAGGAAGCCGCAGCGGAACCCAAAGCCTAACGCAACAGAGGTTTCCGGCTCAAAGAACAGCGCCGCATCATTGAGCTGCAGCTTCTCCAGTGCATCGCGCAAATCGGGATATTTTGCCCCATCCACAGGGAAAATGCCGCAGTAAACCATCGGGTTTACCTTCTTATAGCCGGGCAGTGCCTCTGCGGTCGGGTTTTCCGCCAATGTAACCGTATCGCCCACGCGTGTATCGGATACCGTTTTGATGCTTGCCGTAAAATAGCCAACCATGCCGGCACTCAGCTCATCCACAGGCAGGAAACGCCCGGGGCCGAAAATGCCAACCTCAACAACATCAAATTCCTTCCCCGTTGCCATCATTTTGACTCTGCTGCCCTTACGAATCGAGCCGTCAAACACACGCATCAGAACGATAACGCCGCGGTACTGGTCATATACAGAGTCGAACACCAACGCCTTCAGCGGTGCATTGACATCCCCCGCGGGCGCGGGAATATCTGTAATAATGCGTTCCAGAACCTCCTCGATATTGATGCCGTTTTTCGCAGAAATTTCAGGGGCATCCTCCGCAGGAATCCCGATGATATCCTCAATTTCCTGCTTTGCCCATTTCGGGTTTGCGCTGGGCAGGTCAATTTTATTGATAACCGGAAGAATTTCCAGATTATTATCCAACGCCAGATAAACATTTGCCAGTGTCTGCGCTTCAATACCCTGCGCCGCATCCACAATCAGCACCGCACCCTCGCACGCCGCAAGGGAACGGGATACCTCATAGTTGAAATCGACATGTCCGGGTGTATCAATCAGGTTAAACTGATATTCCTCCCCATCCTGCGCGCGGTAAATCAGACGAACCGCCTGCGATTTGATGGTGATTCCTCTTTCACGCTCCAGATCCATGTTATCCAAAACCTGCTCCTGCATTTCTCTATCTGTTAAAAGACCTGTTTTCTGAATCAGTCTGTCTGCCAATGTGGATTTGCCGTGGTCAATATGCGCCACAATGCAAAAATTCCGAATGTGTTTCTGTTTGTCCTGAGACATACGCTTCCTCCTTGCACAAAATTTGTTCTATCCGTAATATCTTATTCTACCACAGTCTCCGGGAGGAAGTCAAAAGAATCACATCTTTTCTTTTCATTCAGACCGCCGCCGCTTACTCCAATTCTTCCAACGCCTCGCGTACTCTTTCGTATTCCCTTCTTACGGCATCATAATACTGCCCTGTTTCCGCAGGAAGCGCCTCCTTGCCGCGCAGCAGCTCCGTCATCGCGGAACAAACCTCCGCCAGAGCAGAAAGGCTTAGGTTCAGTGCCATTCCCTTTAGCGTATGCACCGCACGAAATGCCTGCTCCGCCTCGGATTTTTCCACTGCCTCTGCCAGAAGCGTCATGCTGTTGTCACCCGGCAGCATTTTCAGAAATTTCCGAATCAGCACATCACTTTGCAGGCGATTGATTGCATCTGTATAGTCTCCATCAACCTTCTGATAAAATTCATTTACCGTCATAAATACCCCTCCTTAAAAAATCACCGCGCGATTCCTTTCTTTCTTCGCCTCATATAAGGCAGCATCTGCCTTCTGAATCAAATCCGAAATCCGCCCCGAAGCATACGCACCGCCAATACTGATGGTCAGCTTCAGCTCCGGATACTGCGCAACCTCAATCTTGCGCACCGCTCGGCAGAGCTCCCCCAGCTTTCGTTCCAGAATCTGCTCCGGCATATTATCAAACAGCAGGAAAAACTCATCTCCACCGTAGCGAATCAGTGCATCGTTGCTGCGCAGCATGGAACGAATTGTTTGCGCCACATAATACAATGCCGCATCCCCCGCGGTATGCCCGAAGCGATCATTGATTTTCTTGAAATTATCAATATCAATCATCGCCAGCGCATATTCTCCGCTCAGGTTACGCACCCGTTCATCGTAATACCGGCGATTATATACTCTTGTTGCAGAATCCACATAAACCTTCCTGTTCCGCACAAGCAGCTGATTCAGAACGTGCTCGCTTTCTATGCCGTTGATATCCTCCGAGCGAATCGGGTTCACACATTCCAGAGAATAGGACATTCCGTCTATCTCGATTGGCATTGCAAATACATAATAGACATCATTGCCAATCGGCTCCACCTTCGTCTGTATCTTCCCCATACGGATGGCATCCTGCGAAATGCAGCGCTCACAGCGGCGCGATTTCCCCCAAAGGGCAAAGCAATCCTCATTCTTCTGCACAGAATGACTCTCCTTTGTTGTAGAAACCTGCATACAGATTTCAGGGTCCACCAGCCGAACCGTTTCAAACATCGTCCGATATCCCTGCAGCACAGGGCCAACCTGCTTCTCCGCAATCCGAATCACACTTTCTCCACTCGCCAGAATGGGCAACAGCACCTGCTTCTGCAAAGCAGGCTTCGCTGCTTCGGCATCATACATCTGTATTCTCTTATAGTTTTCATCAATATCTACAATTTTTCCGAGCAGAGAGCTATAATGTCCCTCGCTGTCCTTCTTGCCCGAAACCAGAATGGCAGTCTGACATTGACTCGGCTTTCCGTTTAGCGTAATCTGTGCCATAAACTCCATCTGTGTCCGGTCAGTCGGCAGCTCCTGTAATTTCTCGGTAAGCAGCGCAAGCATCTTTTTCCCGAAAACGGAAAGAAAGGCTTCATTTTCCATCGGGTCAACAATCACATCCGGCAGTCCCGTCTGCTCTACTGCACCCTTGGAAAGATGCAGAGAAGAAGGCTGTGCCGTATATTCAAACCACAGCTCTCCGCTGAGATTTGCGAAAAATTCTGCTTTTGTGTTTGCCTCCTCCAGATACTTTGTCATGCGCGCCGCAATGACATCCTGTCCACTGTAAAGCTCCTCCATCGTTTCATATACCTGCTCCGCACTCTGTCCCACAGGCTTTTTCTCCACGCCATGCCGCAGGGTCTCCGAAAGCTCATCCATACATTCAAGCAGGAGCGGATTCAGACTGCCACATTCGCCGTTATGCATCATAGCAAGTGCCGTATCATGCGAAAAGGCTTCTTTATAGCTGCGCTCATTCGTCAGCGCATCATAAGCATCCGCAACGGAAACCACCTGTGCCGCAATGGGAATATTATCCCCTGCCAGCCCGTCCGGATAGCCCTTGCCATCCCAACGCTCATGGTGCCAGCGACAGATCATCGTGGCGTATTTCACCAGTTTTTCATTCTGATACACAGACATTCCCGAAATAATCTCCGCACCAATCACCGTATGCCGTTTCACAATGGCAAATTCCTCTGCGGTCAGCTTGCCGGGCTTTGTCAGAATTTCCTCCGGAATCAGCAGCTTCCCGATATCATGCAGGCTTGCCGCCATGCAAATCACATCTATATCATCCGGATTCAGCGCATAGCGGTTCGTCCGCTTCATCAGACAGTGCAGCAAAAGCTCCGTCACACGGCTTACGCCGGACATGTGCATCCCCTTTTCTCCGCAGCGCAGCCCCAAGGCATAGCCCAGAATTGATATCATAACCTCGTTGCTTTTTTCTCTGCGGAAAAACCAATCCGCAACCACATCCATCAGCTGATGCTTTTTGGTATGCAGCAGGATTGTATTGATGATACGACGGCGAACGATGCCGGGTACAAAGGGACGGCTGATATAGTCCGATGCACCCAGTTCAAATGCACGGTCGATGTAGGTATTACTGGTTTCCGCGGAAATCATGATGGTGGGGATATCCTCAATCCAATGTCTGCGGTTCATTTCCTCCAGAACCTCAAATCCGTCCATCTCAGGCATCACAATATCCAGCAGCAATGCGGAAATCTGCGTGCCATAGCTCTGCAACGCAATGATGACTTCCTGCCCATTTGTTGCTTCAATAACTTCAAATTCCTGATCCAGTACATTTGCAAGAATTGCGCGGTTCATTTCAGAATCGTCTGCAATCAGCAGCTTTCTTCGTCTCATAAGGCGATCCTCTCCTGTCGTTCTGTCTTTTGTATCTCAAGCCTCACATCGTTTTTTCCGATCCTGCAACAGCAATCTCTCGGAAGCATGTGCATCCTTCATTTTCGCTTCGTCCTCTCTGCCCTTGAGGTATTCAAAATCCCCCAAAAAGCTACATTTAATGTGAATATTATAGCACATCTGTATCTTATTGCCAACGAAAAACAGGAACATCAAGGCTGATTCTGCTTTGCTGTTCCTGTTTGTGTTTCTTCTATATAAAGTTATCAGCTGTTATTCTGCATCAAAGGCGTGCGCCGTTACGAAGGTTGCGCCCCCATTGTCAATATAGGTCGTTTCTACCTCGCATTTCTGCTTCAGCTCCTGCATATCGAAATAGCGGGAAACCGTCTGCTTCTCTGCCTTGTAGCTGTTTTTATCCATATCTAATGCCATCTGCTTTGCATCCGCATCGGAAAGCTTCT
>OGCN01003746.1_pt1 | contig 14161 bp, 10 predicted proteins | sample 1570181 | NCBI WGS metagenome assembly OGCN01 (sample SAMEA4370584, study PRJEB24528) | human gut metagenome | reverse complement strand
CCTTATTTAATTATTTATACTCCCCTCGAAATACCCGGTAGCTCCCCTACCGGGTATTTCTCTGTGTATTTATAAGGGTTTGCGGGATTAGTGGAAACACTGTTCTTGTAATATTTTCGTAACATTCGATAGGTATGTCCAAAATATGTCCAAGCTTCGATTTTCGATTCCAGGCTTAGTTCTGATTCTTCATAACCTAATATAATCAGCCCCGGAACAGAATATGAATCTGTTTCGGGGCTGTCTTTAAATTTCTTTCATTTATGATTACTTATGCTGCAGGAGTCTCGCTGTCATCCAAGGTATCTCCAGCCATATCAGTCTGATCGTCATACTCCGTAATCTCCTCTGCACCGCTTCCAGATGCAGCTTCCATTACACTTTCCAGCCAGCCGTCCGGCATTCCGGCGCTAGTAAGATTCGCTGTGATGGTATCCATGTTAACATCCTCACCGAATTTCTCCACATCTGCGTCATTACTGAAGTCATAAACATCTGTGAGAGAAGCAAAATCAACAGCTTCCAGATCTTCGCCCTCATTGCCGCCTGTAATAGATAATGCGCCAAGAGAAACGCCGTTTGCTGCAAGTGTAAGGTTCCACTCCATATTATTTTCATCTTTGCCGTCAGTTGTAAAGATCAGCTGCATTCCGCCAAATGGATCATAGGAATTGCCGTCCTCATCTTCGATCGGTGCTCCGGAAATGGTGTAGGTACCTTTCCAGATGCCGTTCTCAACAGCCTTGGTGTCATAATCTGCAACCTCAATCACGGCTGCATCCTCTCCGCCGGAAGTAAAGGTATAAGTTCCGCTTAAAACATCACCGCTTAAGGTTCCGCTTCCGTAAAGTCCCACACTGTCCTCATCGGAACCCATAGTAAAGGAAAATCCTCTCTGGTCGCCGTCAGTTGTGCACAGATATCTGAAAAGACTCTCTTCCTGCTCACCGTCATCAGCAAGCACCTCGCGTCCTACCACTTCTCCATTGTCATCCACCCATGCTCTTAACACAAAGCCGGATGTATCGCTCTCATCAATTTCTCCGTCCAGATCCTTCTCCAGATCCTCGATTGCCTGCAGGAATGTATCATAGGAATATTCCGGATCGTTCATAGCTTCTGTCCAGCTCTCAATCAGTCCCTTCAATTCCTCATCCGTCTTGGCTGTGTCCAGAATCTGCTGGAACATTGGCTGAGCCTCTGCCTGTGTCACATGGCCTTCCAGTACTGTCAGTTCTTGGCTGACATCACCTGCTGCAGAACTCTGTGTCCCCGGATTCTCTCCGTCTGTCACATTGTCAAAAATAATGTCAGAATATCTGGTAAGGATGGAAGTCAGAGCATCCGCCTCCGGCAGATTATCCAAAGTAGAAAAATAGCTGTTCATAGCATCTGTCATATCTATGCTGGCAGAGAAGGAAGAATCCATTCCTTCTTCTTCCATTTCTGATTCTGCTTCCTGGGTCATCTGCTCCATGTTCATTTTGATATAGCCTTCATTCAGCTCCGGAATTCTCATATAAATTTCAGAATTCTCTGTATCAAAATAGTACTCGATGGTACAGATCTTCGTGCCATTTACCTTCACATCCATGGTTTCGATCATGGTACCCTCATTTAAGTTCACCTTAGTGTCCATAGATGCATCTTCAAGCCAGGAGATATCCACAGGGGTGAGCATTCCAAGGATTGCTTTTCCACCGTCATCCAGACTCAGCTTGATCTCTGCATTTCCTTTCACTGCGCCATCGCCGATCTGTGCAAGATCCTGTGCATAATCTGCGCCCATTTCCTGGATTGCTTTGGCAAATGCGGCTTTCTCCGTTTCCTTGTAGGAATCTGCTGCCCATGCGGTCGCAGGTACTGCACTGATTCCCATAAGAGATGCTAATATAATGGCTGTAATCTTTCTGTTCTTCATACTTTCCTCCTTAAGTCAGAATCTGTTACTGTTCACACCGTGCCCAGTAACACGCTTCGCGGAATATTACCAGTGAACAGTAGTCCGAATCTTCTGAGATACATTGACATTTAGTTGATCATGTCAGATAATTGAGTTGTTATTAGAATATCATCTGGCATATTTAATGTCAACAGATTAACAGTATTCAAATTTATTTTTGTAATCTGCATTTTCTCGCTATTGAGAAAAAAACTATTTTGCCCTTATATTTCTCTTATTTCTCGCAAATGTACTCACCCAAGTTTTCCATATATCTCTGATCCCGCTCCACCGTGATCACCACCACATCATCCGGCTTGTACTCTTCCAGAAGCTCCGGGGTAAAATCATCGATGCGCACAAACACCGCATTCTGATAACGATACGGAAGGAATTTCTCCAGACGGAGCCGGAAGGAATCCCCAATCACAAGAATGGTTCTCTCATTAGACGAATTAGAAGAAAAGACCTTCAGCGTCTCCTCCCCGCCTTCACTTTCTTCTTTTTTCACCTTATAGTGAAGTCCATCGTGAAAATCACTGAGCCCATATTCCCTGTCATCATCCAGTTCCTCATATCTGCCGATCATCCGGGACAGGTCCCCGCGACAGGGCTTCTCCCCTTTTTCTATCACAATCTTCTCAATTGGCAGGGATTCTCCTGTCAGATCCCGGGTAATCTTTTCACTGGTGATATAGCCGCCCAGATTATTCATATGGGTATCATATTTGCGGAACAGCTGATACTGTTCGGAATATCCATCAAGATAATCATAAAGATACTCAAATTCCACATCGGAATTTTCAGCCATATACCTGGCGAAGCTTTCCATTCTGGAATCCCCCTCACCGATGATCTCCGGCTTATCCGGCATGTACTGGGTATAAACAGTCTCCTTGTTCGGCGCTACATAATAATGGAATGTCTCCACGCCATACCCGTAGAGCCAGTCTTGCACCTTGGCAATTCCAGCCGCAATTTCCCTGCTTTTTTCCTCGGTATACAAATTGGTCTTCTGATAATCAGCCATTGCGTTTTCCCCGTCCTTAGAAGGCAGGTAAAAAAGCCAGTTATCCTTTCCAATCACCACATCTCCAATCTTCGTATTCCGAAAAAGGCTGGTATCCATATAATTATTCAGACTCACCAGCGCATTTTTGAAGGGAAGATGATCCTTATAAAATTCCTCAAAGGCCTCTGGAAATTCCCCAAGAGAAGACAGACTGACCTCCGGAAACGCCGCCAGTTCCCTGTTCTCATTATTCTGCGTATTAAATTTATCGGAAAAAGCCCCGAAAATCACATTGGGCAGTATCAGACTTCCTGCAAATAACCAAATCAAAACTTTTTGTTTTCTCATATTCTTCCTGTCAAAATCTGAAATAAATAAACGGATTGTAGCTGTTATTCACTAACGACATCACACAAAGCCACAAAATCGCTATAGATGCCACGATTCTTGGCACTGTGACCACGCCATTCTCCGGAAATTTCCCCGGCATTTTTTCCCGCAAAAGCCCATACACCTTCTGAACAAATCCCGCGAACAGAATTCCCATGATCAACAGAAACAGCAGCTTTTTGTCCAGATATGCGGAGGTCAGAATCATTCCTCCATGGGACACAAACAGGTTCTTCACATAAGAACAAAACAGTCCGAAGTCCTCCGCACGGAAAAGGATCCAGCCCAAGAACACCACGATCATGGTATATCCCCAGCCAACAAAGCCAGGCAGCTTCTCCAGCTTTTTCCCCAGCCACACCCGTTCCAGGATCAGAAACAGTCCGTGATAAAGTCCCCAGAGAATAAATCCGGTTCCTGCGCCATGCCACATTCCGGTAAGGAAAAACACGATCAGAAGGTTTCGGTAGGTGCAAAGCGCTCCTTTCCTGTTCCCGCCAAGGGGAATGTACACATAATCCCGGAACCAGGAGGACAGGGAAATATGCCACCGTCTCCAGAATTCTTTCACAGAGCCGGACACGTAGGGATAATCAAAGTTCTCCTGAAACTGGAAGCCGAACATTTTCCCAAGGCCGACTGCCATATCGGAATAGCCTGAAAAATCGTAATAGATCTGCAGCATATAGAGAACTGCCCCAAGCCACAAGGCCTTTCTTGACACGGCTTCCGGTCCGTACTGAAAAATATCATCCACCACTTCCGCGAAAGCATTTGCCAGAAGAACCTTTTTCCCAAGGCCCCAGCAAAAGCGCATGACTCCTGCCGCAAATTTCTCCACAGTCTCCTTTCGTTCCAGAATCTGCTGCGCAATATCCCGGTACTTTACAATTGGTCCTGCGATCAGCTGGGGGAAAAAGGAAATGTACAAAAGCATATACCAGAAATTCCGCTGTGCCTTTACCTCTCCCCGGTAAACATCAATCACATAAGACAGCGCCTGGAAGGTATAAAAGGAAATTCCAATAGGCAGTGCCACCTGGGGAATCGAGAGATTTCCAAGGCCGCCAGGCAGGATTTTGCCAATTATCTCTGCCAGGAAATTAAAGTATTTAAAATATCCCAGAAGGCCAAGATTGATCAGAACCGTTCCCCACAGAATTCCCTTCCTATGGGTCTTATGGTCTTCCATAAAAATTCCGCCCATGAAATTAACCAGAACAGAACAAAGCATGAGAAGAATATAAATAGGTTCTCCCCACGCATAAAAAAGCAGGCTGAAAAACACCAGAATCCCATTGCGGATTTTCCTCGGGCTAAGATAATAAGCCGCCAGCACCAGCGGCAGAAAAATCCACAGAAAAAGCATTGAACTAAAAACCATTTGCCTCTCCTTTCTGTGGCATTAGTATAGCAAAAAAACCTTCCGTACACCAGAGGCTATGTAAAAAAAGCCGCCGATGTATGGAAGGTTCCTGATTTATGTGGATTATGGAATAAAATTACCAGATTTTAGAATCCACAGCTGCACGCTCGATAGAAAGGCCTTTCATGTATCTTTCCATAAACATGTTGAAGCCCTCTACTCCCTCCGGATCCGGGTTCAGGGTACTGCCCTGATTTCCTGCAAATACCTTGGTATCCAGGAAGTCTTCCAGAGTTTCATTTCCATCTTTATTTACAAGATAGGAAGCCAGAACTGCGATTCCCCATGCGCCGCCCTCTCCGGCAGTTTCCATAACAGAAACCGGAGCGTTCACTGCGTCTGCAAGAATCTGCTGTCCTACGCCTTTGGTCTTAAACAGTCCGCCGTGTCCAAGAAGACGGTCTACTTTTACGCCCTCTTTCTTAAACAGAATGTCAAGGCCTACTCTCATGGCACCAAGACAGGTGTAAAGATGGGTTCTCATAAAGTTTGCCAGATTGAATTTGCTCTCCGGGGAACGTACGAACAGCGGTCTTCCTTCCGAAAATCCGGTCATATGCTCGCCGGAGAAATAGCAGTAGGACAAAAGTCCGCCGCAGTCTACATCGCCTTCCAGAGCCTTGTTGTATAAGGTTCCGAAAAGCTTGTTCATATCAGCTTCTATGCCCATTGCCTCTGTAAACTCACGGAAAATATTGACCCATGCATTTAAATCTGTTGTACAGTTGTTGGAATGTGCCATTGCTACCGGATGTCCGGACGGAGTGGCTACCATATCAATCTCAGAATATGGGGCAGATAATTCTTTCTCCAGTACGATGGAAGCAAATACAGAAGTTCCAGCGGAAACATTTCCGGTACGCTTTGCAACACTGTTGGTTGCCACCATTCCGGTTCCTGCATCACCTTCCGGCGGGCACATTGGAATTCCGGCTTCCAGTCTGCCTGTCACATCCAGCAGTTTAGCTCCCTCTTCTGTAAGGCATCCTGCATCTTCACCGGCAACCAGACACTTAGGCAGAATTTCACGAAGCTTCCATGGGAAACCGTAAGAAGAAACCAGCTCATCAAACTGCTGCACCATGGTCTCGTTGTAGTCCTTCTTGCTGCTGTCTACCGGGAACATTCCGGCAACATCCCCGATTCCAAGAACTCTCTGTCCGGTAAGCTTCCAGTGTACATATGCTTCCAGAGTAGCGATATAATCAATATCCTTCACATGAGGCTCGCCGTTTAAGATAGCCTGATACAGATGGGCAATGCTCCATCTCTGCGGGATATTATACTGGAAAAGCTCTGACAGCTTTCTGCTTGCCTCTCCGGTAATATTGTTTCTCCAGGTTCTAAAAGGAACCAGAAGATTTCCAGCCTTGTCAAAAGGCATATAGCCGTGCATCATAGCACTGATTCCAATTGCTCCCACACGGGTCAGCTCTATGCCGTATTTCTCCTTTACATCCTTTACCATCTGCTGATAGCAGTCCTGGATGCCGGACCAGATGTCCTCAAGGCTGTAGGTCCACACACCATTCTCATAGCGATTCTCCCACTCATGTCCGCCTGATGCGATAGGCATGTTATTTCCATCTACCAGTACGGCCTTGATTCTTGTGGAACCAAACTCGATTCCAAGAGCGGTTCTGTTCTCCAGGATCGCCTGTTTTGCTTCTGCTGCTCCCATTGTAAATCCTCCCTTTTATTTGCGGAACGCAATCTCGTTCCAGCGAAGTTCATTCTTGAAATTACGAATTGTAGTATCTTCGTCAATGTAAACAGCTTCGATTCCCATTGCAGCTGCCCAGTCACCCATCTGCTCTGCAGTAAGATCGTAGGTAAATGCAGTGTGATGTGCGCCGCCGGCAAGGATCCATGCCTCTGCACCAGTTGCCAGATCCGGCTTTGGTGTCCAGAATGCGCTTCCTACAGGAAGCTTCGGCATCGGTTTCTCTACTTTCTTGCAGTCTACATCATTGATGATCAGACGGAAACGATCTCCCAGATCTACTAAAGAGGTTGCAATTCCAGGTCCTGTCTTGGATGTGAATACCAGTCTTGCCGGATCCTCTCTCTCACCCATGCTAAGCGGGCAAACCTTGATGGCTGGCTTTCCATCTGCTACAGACGGGCAAACCTCCAGCATATGGGACTGCAGGATTCCTTCCTTACCCGGAACCAGATTGTAGGTATAGTCTTCCATAAGGGAGGTACCCTTGGCATCCTTCATTCCAGATGACATGATCTTCATCAGGCGTACCATTGCGGCTGTCTTCCAGTCACCTTCTGCGCCAAATCCATAGCCCTTCTCCATCAGTCTCTGGATTGCCAGTCCCGGAAGCTGCTGCAGTGCCCCAAGATCACCAAAATGGGTAACAATTGCCTGATAATTTTTCTCCTCAAGGAATCTCTCGAAACCAATCTCGATTCCTGCCTGTACTGCTACATGACGTTTGAATTCTTCCGGATCTCTACTCTCCAGAATAATGTCATATTTATTATAATATTCTTCCACAAGAGCGTCAATATCTCCCTTGGAAACAGCACTTACATATTCTGCGATCTCGTTTACCGGATAGGCGTCAACCTCCCAGCCAAATTTGATCTGAGCCTCTACCTTGTCACCCTCTGTAACTGCTACGTTGCGCATGTTGTCTGCAACACGGCATACACGGATATGGCTGCTTTCCATAATACCAATGGCAGTTCTCATCCAGGATGCAAGACGCTCCTGAACCTTCTTGTCTGTCCAGTGTCCTACAATGACCTTGCGCTCGATTCCCATACGGGTAACCATATGTCCATATTCACGGCCGCCGTGTGCAGACTGGTTCTCATTCATGAAATCCATATCAATGGTGTCGTATGGAATTTCCTGGTTGAACTGTGTGTGAAGATGGCACAGCGGCTTTCTGTATTCCTTCAGTCCCAGAATCCAGGATTTTGCCGGGGAAAAGGTGTGCATCCAGGTGATTACACCTGCACAATCCTCATCTGCATTTGCCTCGTTGAAGGTCTTGCGGATCAGTTCGTTTGTGATCAGGGTTGGCTTCCACACGATCTCATAGGGAAACATTCCGGATTTGTTCAGCTCATCCACAATAATGCGGGAATGCTCTGCTACCTTGCGAAGGCACTCATCTCCATAAAGGTCCTGTGATCCTGTGCAAAACCAGAATTTGTAATTTCTTCCTGTTTTCATTGATAAAACCCTCCTTGTGTTATATATTTTGTTAATATTGTTATTATCTCAGTCATATTTCCGGCAGGATCCTCGGATGATCAGTTCCGGCTGTATCATTCGCTCCACCTTACTGTCTTCTTCCGGCACACCGGCGATTTTTTCCAGAATCAGCTCTGCGGCCATCTCTCCCAGTTTTTCCTGGGGATGAGCTATGGTAGTAATTCCGGTTCCACGCTGGGCATAAAGAGAGTTGTCGTAACCGGTTACGGATATGTCCTCCGGAACCTTCAGCCCGCAGGCTTCCAGCGTCTCGATCACCTGCACCGCGATCTGGTCATTGTAGCAGACAATCCCGTCCGGCAAATTCCCGCTTCTTACCATTTCTCGAACCATCATGGCAGGCTTGCTTTTCCGGTCTTCTGTATGAAACCATACAACTGCATCCGGATCGTAGCTGATTCCAGCCTCCTGCAGCGCCTTTACATACCCCTTGTGCCGATTGATTCCCTGGATATCATCCGCCTTGAAAAATCCTGTAATCCGGCGGTGTCCCAGTTCCAGAAGATACTGGGTGACCAGATATCCTCCCCGCACATCATCCATAAGGATATGGGGCTTGTCCTTCATTTCCGTATAAATTCCCTGAATAAAAACATAAGGGATCTGGTACTTGTCCAGATTTTCATAGAGATTTGGGTGACGGCAGCTAAGCTGGCTTTTGCTCGGCTCGATGATCAGTCCATCAATATCCTTCTGCAAAAGCTCCTCCAGACATCTGGCTTCCTTCTGACGGCTGTTTCCCGTATTTTTCAGAATAATGCTGTATCCCTGCTCGGACAGGATATTATCCATTCCCTGGATCAGCCTTGGGAAAATATAATCGGAAATATAGGTGGTCACTACTGCAATATTTCTGGACTTCTTCATGTGCCGCATTTTTTCTGAGCAGAAGGTTCCCTTGCCGTGATAGGCTTCCACGTAGCCTTCCCGTTCCAGAAGTGCTATGGCTTTGCGCACGGTATGTCTGCTGAGGGAATATTTCTCTGTAAGCTGATTCTCGGAGGGCAGCTTCTCTCCTGGCTGTATCTGGCCGGAAAGGATTTCCTCTTTCAGCTCTTCCATCAGGGTAAAATATTTGGGCTTGCCGTTTTCCGTCATGTTTCCTTCCTCCTGATTTGTATCTTACAACTTGTACGCACATATGGACAAGTTGTTGTTTACTGACAGACTGCAACAAAATATATATAAGACTTTGTGAAATTTTACTTACTTTTGGATTTTAATAATGATATGAATAATAGAAAAAACTGTTATTTCACGCTTATGGCATTTACACCGAAGGCTTTTCCCGGATCATATCCATGAATGAGCCATGCCAGGCATAAACACATTCATGGATACGGTCCAGAACTTTCCCTGTTAATTATAAGATCTCAATCAACGCATCAATATCTTCCATCTTTGTGGCCCAGCTTGTTGCAAAGCGAACCACTGTATGATTGTCGTCATATTTTTCCCAGAAGCCATATTTCACCTTTTTGCCCAGTTCTTCCATCTTCTGGTTCTCAAGCACTACGAAAATCTGATTGGTAGGAGAATCGAGAAAGAACTGATAGTTCTTTTCCTTCAGGGCAGACTTTAATTTCGCAGCTGTATCAATGGCATTTTTGCTGATTTCCAGGTACAGGTTGTCTGTGAAAAGTGCATCGAACTGAATTCCAAGAAGCCTTCCTTTGGCCAGAAGTGCCCCCTGCTGCTTGATCATGGTGAAGAAATGCTTCGGAGCCTTTTTCGGGAACACAACCGCTTCGCCGCACAGCGCGCCAACCTTTGTGCCGCCAATATAAAATACATCTGTGTATTTGGCAATGTCCTTCAAAGTTACATCCGTATCTGCCACCAGGCCGTATCCAAGTCTTGCGCCGTCCAGGAACAGCGGGATCTCATATTTTCTGCACACACCGGAAATATCTTCCAGTTCCTGTCTGGTGTAAAGGGTTCCGTATTCTGTGGGATGGGAAATATATACCATTCCCGGGAAAACCATGTGGTCGTAACTTCCGTCTGCATAGTAGGTTTCCAGATAATTCTTCAGATCTGCAGCTGAGATCTTGCCGTCTTTCTGAGGCAGCGGCAGCACCTTATGTCCGGTAAATTCGATGGCACCTGCCTCATGGGCATTCACATGTCCGGTCACTGCAGAAAGCACGCCCTCATAGCGGTTCAGCATGGATGCAATCACCACTGCATTTGTCTGGGTTCCTCCAACCAGAAAATATACCTCTCCATCCGTGCAGCCGCAGGCAGCCTTGATTTTCTCCTTTGCCTGGTCACAGTAAGGGTCCTGTCCATATCCCGGCACCTTTTCCATATTTGTTTCCAGTAATCTTTTTAAAATCGCCTCATGGGCACCTTCACAGTAATCGTTCTCAAAATATAACATTTTGTACTCCTTCTGTTCTTTACTTGTATCATAACTTGTACGCATTGACCTTTCACTGTTAATCATACCCCTGGAAAAAAATTTTTACAAGCCTGCTTTTTTCTGTTGACAAATCCATGTTCTGCAAACTATAATGACCACAATGAAAGGGAGTAGCTGGCATATTGGATTTTTGCTTTTGGGAAGCATGATTCATTATGGATTTTCATGCGTCAGAACGGTAAGCAGTGCAGAAGCATATTTGCGAAAAGATTTCTGCATGCTGCAAGCCCGCATAGAATTGAAATAGCAAGACTTTTATTACAATATTCGCATATCTTTAGGTATGCCTTATTGTAATAAAAGTCTTTTTTATATATTTTTTTCACAATACTACCCCAAAGGAGGAAACACTATGGATTTTTTAACAGATGGAATTATGGCTCTGACATGGCAGCAACTGGTAATGTACGCTGTAGGAATCACTTTGATCTGGCTGGCGATCAAGAAAGGGTTCGAACCAGCCTTGCTTTTGCCTATGGGATTTGGTGCCATTCTTGTAAACCTGCCATTTTCCGGAGTGGTAAATCAGACCCTCACCGGAGGAATCCAGGCAAACGGCGTCATTGAGTGGATGTTCCATGTGGGAATCGAAGCTTCCGAGGTGATGCCGATCCTGCTGTTTATTGGAATCGGCGCAATGATTGATTTCGGCCCCCTGCTCTCCGGACCTTCTCTGTTTTTATTCGGTGCCGGCGCACAGTTTGGAATATTTGCGGCTATTCTCGTGGCTGCCCTGCTTGGATTTCGTCTTACAGATGCGGCCTCTATTGGAATTATCGGTGCAGCAGACGGACCAACCTCCATTCTGGTATCCCAGGTTCTTGGCTCCAGGTACATCGGCGCCATTGCAGTGGCAGCCTATTCCTACATGGCTCTGGTTCCCATTGTGCAGCCCTTCGCCATCCGCCTTGTCACTACAAAAAAAGAACGCTGCATTCACATGGATTACAATCCCAAATCCGTTTCCAAAACCATAAGGATTGCCTTTCCCATCGCCGTAACCATGATCGTGGGACTTGTTGCCCCTCAGTCTGTTGCGCTGGTAGGCTTCCTTATGTTCGGAAATCTGATCCGTGAATGCGGTGTTCTTGGAACCATGTCCGATACTGCCCAGAATATTCTGGCAAACCTGATCACCCTGCTTCTTGGAATCACAATCTCCTTCAGCATGCGTGCGGATCAGTTCGTAACCAAAGACACCCTGCTGATCCTGGTGATCGGGCTTTTTGCCTTCGTAATGGATACCATCGGCGGAGTCCTTCTGGCCAAATTTATGAATCTTTTCCTGAAAAAAAAGATCAATCCCATGATCGGCGGTGCCGGAATCTCAGCCTTCCCCATGTCCTCAAGAGTAATCCAGAAAATGGCAATGGAAGAAGATCCCACCAACGTGATTCTCATGCAGGCTGCAGGTGCCAATGTATCCGGACAGATTGCCTCAGTCATAGCCGGAGGCATGGTCATCAATCTGGCTGCTTCCTGCAATCAGGCAAACACCGTAATGGCTGCCCTTACCATCATGGGAAAAGGCATGGCAGGAATCTTCGCCGCTATCCTGATCATCCTCCTTCTGGTATGGATTCTCAGGAAAGTCAGCCGTTAATCCTCCTGTGACTCATCTTCCTCTTTCTCCCTGTCATAATTTTCCAGGAAGGAATGACGGACGCCATACTGCTTGTAGCCAACAACGGTATCAATATTGACGTTCTCAACGCTTTTGAAAATATTGCCTTCTACAAACGGGTTCACCTGCTTCAGGTCGCGGATCAGTTCCTTAATCTCCACACGCTTGGAGCGGTTCTCGTTGTTGCAGGTGGTACAGGTATCTGTAAACTTGCAGGCACACTGGATAAAATGCAGATCATTGTAATCCCGCCATGCCTTGATGTCGTCTTCACGCACCAGATACAAAGGACGGATCAGCTCCATGCCCTCAAAATTGGTGCTGTGAAGCTTCGGCATCATAGTCTGCACCTGCGCGCCGTAAAGCATTCCCATAAGAATGGTCTCAATTACATCATCATAATGATGGCCCAGGGCAATCTTGTTGCAGCCCATTTCTTTTGCAAAGGCATATAAATGGCCTCTTCGCATTCTGGCGCAGAGATAGCATGGAGACTTCTCTACATTAAATACAGATTCAAAAATATCTGACTCAAAAATGCGGATGGGAATGTTCAGCTTCTTCGCATTCTCCTCGATCACCTGGCGGTTGGCCGGGCTGTAGCCAGGATCCATAACAAGGAACTTCACCTCAAAATCAAATTTATTGTGAAGCTTCAGTTCCTGGAAGCATTTTGCCATAAGCATGGAGTCCTTGCCGCCGGAAATACAGACTGCAATCTTATCTCCCGGCTTCACAAGCTCATAGGTATTGATAGCCTTGGTAAATTTGGACCAGATTTTTTTCTTAAATTTCTTGCGGAGGCTGATCTCCACATTCTTAGCAAAATCCTCATCCTGGGAATTCTTCATCACGTCCATAAGCCAGGCAATATAGCCGCGCTCCAGGCTCACTGCATCCAGGCCTTCTTCCGTCAGATTCTCAGCCACTTCCTTGCTGTTGATTCCGCGGCTGCAGCAGATGACAAGCTTCTTCGCCTTATCCACATCCGGATTGCTCAAAATTTCTTCTGGCTTACAGGCAATTGCGCCCTTCACTGCGCCATGGGAAATCTCGATTTCATCGCGGATATCAATGATCTGATAAGAATTTTCGGGTAACTGTTTTAATTCTTCTATTGTTATACTGCTCATTGAAAAACCTTTCCTCTAAAAAATGTCTTAATCCATTAATTCCGGTTCTTGATCAGTGACAGGATAAACAGGATCACTGCCAGAACAGCGAAGAACGGAATCACCGCCACCAGAATATGGAACAAAAGAAATACGATGATCAGCAGGCCTACAACGCCAAGCAGCTTGCTGTACCAGGTATCAAAGCGCCATACATGGGCATGCTTCCCGCCGGAGCTCTGTGTGTCCTCTGTCTCGTCTGAATAAGTGCTGTACTCTGCATAGTCAGCCTGACCATCATCCACATCTGTATCAAGTAAAGTCCTGGCGATCAGCCTTGGATCTCCAAGCTCCGCAAGAACCTGCTGTTCATCACGGCCGCTTCTCACCTGGGACTGAATATAATCCTCATAATAACGCACATGTGCAGCCACCTTGCCCTCATGCATCTGACCGGACAGCTGGCTTCTCAATGTATCCAGAAATTCAGTTCTGTTCATCTGATTGATTCAACCTTTCTATAACAGATTTGTCATTAAAAATTTCATATTATATTCTAACAATACTTGTCCCCATACGCAACTGTCCAAGTCATAAAATTTTTATGAAGCCTTTCTGAAAGCATTCTAAATTACAAGATATATATGGAATGTCTTTTTAAATTTTTGTTACTTTTCACAAATATGCTGTTCGTTTTTTGACAATAATGCTGTTCGTTATTTTCTTGACAAGATGTTTTTTTAATGATACAATTAATGCATCAATTGAAAAGCTTCTGAATACTGACGGATCGTGGAGTTTACCACAAGGACTTCGGAAGCAGATCATAGCCGACCGTCTGGGCAGTATTTGAACTTTCAGATACTGTCCTTTTTTTACCGGGCGGTACCTCTTTTACGAGGGATAATGCCGCTGCCTTTTTAAGGAGCGGTATTGCAAACCATTTAATCTTACACAACGAAAGGAGCTTTTATTATGGGGTTTAAAAGTGA
>OGCN01003745.1_pt1 | contig 14162 bp, 15 predicted proteins | sample 1570181 | NCBI WGS metagenome assembly OGCN01 (sample SAMEA4370584, study PRJEB24528) | human gut metagenome | reverse complement strand
GGGTCGGTGACGGCCTGGGTCCCCAGGATCACCCGCTCCACCCCTGCATCCAGGTACCGGGCGATGGTGTCCAGGCTGCGGATCCCGCCGCCGATCTCCACCTTCAGCCCGGTGGACCGGCAGATCTGCCGGATCACCTCAAAATTGGGGGTGCCTCCGTCCCGGGCCCCCTCCAGGTCCACCGTATGGAGCCAGGCGGCCCCCGCCGCCTGGAACTCGGCGGCCTGGGCCGCCGGGTCGTCCCGGTAGACCGTCATATTCCCATAGTCCCCCCGGGTCAGGCGGACCACCTTGCCCTCATACAGGTCGATGGCGGGCAGTAAGATCATGGTCGATCACTCCAATTCACAAAATGCCTTCAGGATCGTCAGGCCGACGGCCCCGCTTTTCTCCGGATGGAACTGGGTCCCATACACATTGCCGTTCTGCACCGCTGCGGTCAGCTCCGCACCGTACTCCGTGGTGGCAGTGCATTGTCCTTTACAGTCAAAGCCCGCGAAGGAATGGACGAAGTAGACGTGGGTCCCCTCCTCCAGGGCCCGGAAGATGGGGCTGCGGGGCCGCTCCCCGGGAAAGTGCAGGGCGTTCCAGCCCATGTGGGGGATCGCCAGGCCGCTGGGGAGCACCGTCCCGATGTCCCGCACCTGGCCGGAGATCAGCCCCAGCCCCTGGTGCTCCCCGTACTCAAAAGAGGTCTCAAACAGCAGCTGCATCCCCAGGCAGATGCCCAGCAGCGGCTTTCCCGCCGCCGCCTGCCGGAGGACCGCCCGGTCCATTCCGGTGCTCCGCAGCTTTTCCACCGCGTCGCCGAAGGCCCCCACCCCCGGCAGAAGGATGTGATCCGCCCGGTCCAGTTCCTCCTGGTCCCGGGTGACCACCGCCTCCTGTCCGATGGCGGACAGAGAGCTTTTCAGCGAAAAAAGGTTTCCTACTCCATAGTCGATCACCGCGATCACTGTGCTCCCTCCTCCCCTTCAAACCGGATCTCCACCGCCCGGGCGTGGGCCGTCAGCCCCTCCCGGCGGGCGAACAGCCCCACCTTCCGATAGTCCCGCTCCAGGGCCTCCCGGGTGTAGTAGCTGAACTGTTTTTTTATGGAGACGGCGACCACCGAGAGGGGGCTGTAAAACCGGGCGGTGCCCATGGTGGGCAGGGTGTGGTTGGGTCCGGCAAAATAGTCCCCCAGGGGCTCCGGATCATACCGCCCCAAAAAGATGGAGCCCGCGTTCCGGATCTGGCTGAGATAGTCGAAGGGCTGGTCCACACACAGCTCCAGGTGCTCCGGCGCGATGCGGTTGGCCACCTGGATCCCCTCCTCCAAAGAGCGGGCCACGATGATCTTTCCGTTGCGCTCGATGGACTCCCGGGCAATGTCCGCCCGCTCCAGGCGGGACAGCTGGACCTCCAGTTCCCTGGCCACCTGCTCCGCCAGCGCGCGGGAGTCGGTGACCAGCACCGCGGAGGCCATCCGGTCGTGCTCCGCCTGGGAGAGTAGGTCCGCCGCCACCCAGGCCGGGTTGGAAGCCCCGTCGGCCAGCACCTCGGAGGGACCGGCGATCATGTCGATGTTCACCTGGCCAAAGACCTGCTTCTTCGCCTCGGCCACATAGGCGTTGCCCGGGCCCACGATCTTGTCCACCTGGGGAACGCTCTCCGTCCCATAGGCCAGGGCGGCGATGGCCTGGGCCCCTCCACACTTGAAGATCCGTGTCACGCCGGCCACCTGAGCGGCGGCCAGAATGGCCGGGGACACCGCTCCGTCCCGGCCGGGGGGCGTGACCATCACGATGTCCTCCACCCCGGCGATCTGGGCCGGGATGGCATTCATCAGTACGGTGGACGGATAGGAGGCGGTACCGCCTGGGACATAGATCCCCACCCGGGCCAGAGGAAGGATCCTCTGTCCCAGGATCACTCCGTCCCGCTGGGTCATCACAAAGCTCTCTCGCTTCTGCTTTGCGTGGTAGGCCCGGATGTTGTCCGCCGCCTCCCGCAGGACGGCCAGGAACTCCGGCTCCACCTGCTCCAGGGCGGCCTCCAGCTCCGCACCGGTCACGCTCAGGCCGGACAGCTCCGCCCCGTCGAAGCGGCGGCCATACTCGTACAGGGCGCGGTCCCCCTCCGCCCGGACTGTCCGGATGATGTCGGCCACCGGCGCGGACACATCCCGCACCTCGTCACGGCGGAGGAAGATCTCCTGGTCCTGTATGGCATTGAGGTCATAGATCTGAATCATAGCGGTCCCCTCACAGGTTTTTCTCCAGGGCGTCCCGCATCCGCAGGACCTCCTGGTGCTTGAATTTATAGCTCACCTTGTTGCAGATGAACCGGGCGCTGATGTCCACGATGGTCTCCAGAGGGGCCAGGTGGTTCTCCAGCAGTGTCTTGCCCGTCTCCACGATGTCCACGATCACATCGGACAGCCCCAGGATGGGGGCCAGTTCGATGGAGCCGTTGAGCTTGATGATGTCGATGTCCCGGGACCGGGACTCATAGTACTCCCCGGCGATGTGGGGGAACTTGGTCGCCACGCGGAGGGTCTTGTTGGGGTCGTCATAAAAGTCCTCCGGACCGGCCACGCACATCCGGCACCGCCCCAGCTTCAGGTCCAGCAGCTCATACACATCGGGCCGGTACTCCAGCAGGATGTCCCGGCCTGCGATGCCCACATCGGCCGCCCCCCGCTCCACATAGATGCTCACGTCCGAGGGCTTGACCCAGAAGTAACGGACGCCCTTCTCCAGATTCTCAAAGGTGAGCTTCCGGTTTTTCTCCAAAATCGCGGGGCAGTCATAGCCGGCTGCGGCCAGCGTCTCATAGGCCGTCTCCCCCAGCCGCCCCTTGGGCAGCGCCACGTTGATCATGCCAGCACCTCCTCCGGGCCGATCCCGTCTGTGTACCGGACTTTCTTCCGGCAGCGCACCGGACAGGGCTGCCCCGTCTCCCGCTCACAGCGGACCGACCTGCCCTCCTGCCGCAGCCGCTCGGCGAAGGCGGCCAGCTTCACCAAATCCGCGTCCGGCCCATAGGTCAGCAGCACATCGGCGTCGTACTGCCGCTCCTGTCCAAAGAACTGCTCCAGCCGCCCCATGTACAGGGCAAAGCCGATGGCCCCCACCTCCTTGCCCATCTTCCGGGGGAGGTTGTCATACCGCCCGCCGGACAGGACCGGAAACGGGATCTTGGGCAGAAAGCCCTGAAAGATCACGCCGTTGTAGTAGTCCATACTGTTCACCAGGGAGAAGTCCAGCCTGACCTGCCCGTTGAGGCCGAAGGACTCCAGAATGGAGGCCGTGACGGACAGCTGCCGCAGAGCCTCCCAGCTGGCGTTGTTCCGGGCCAGCGCTCCCGCCTGGGCGATCCCCTCCTTCAACGGGGCGTAGATCTCCATCAGCTGCACCAGATCGTCCGCGTCCCGGCGCTGGAGCTCCCCCTGCCCGGCCATGGCCTGGATGCCGGGGACGTTCTTTTGGGCCAGCAGGGCCAGCACTCGCTCCCGCCGTATGCCGGTCAGCCCCATGCAGTCCAGCAGGCCGCCCACAAAGCTCACGTCGGACAGGTCCAGCACATAGTCCTCTGAGATGGTCCGAAGGGACTTGGCCGCCAGGACGATGACCTCCGCCTCCGCATAGGGGTCGATCTGTCCCACCGACTCCACCCCCACCTGGAGGATCTCCCGAAAGGTCCCGCCGGTCTCCCGGTATACATTTTCGTTATAGTACACCTTCTCGCTGTCCCCGCTGTTGTTCTTCATAATGGACAGGGTGATGTCCGGCTTCAGTGCCTTGAGTGAGCCGTCCCCATCAGTGAAGGTGATGATGTGTCCCTTTTTCAAAAAATCCTTGTTCTGGGCATACAGGTCATAGTCCTCAAACTTGGACATCCGAAATTTCCGATACCCGTACTCCTCATATAATTGATTCAACTGTTCCTTCAGCATGGCGTCTCCCGTTTACAGCATCCCTTTGGTGGATGGAATTTCGTCCCGGAAGCGGGGATCGGTCTCCGCCGCCTCCCGCAGGGCGCGGCCCAGGGCCTTGAAGGCCCCCTCCACGATGTGGTGGGAGTTGCGGCCGCACACCCTCCGCAGGTGGAGGGTCAGTCTGGCATTGGCCGCGAAGGCCCACATGAACTCATAGACCAGCTGGGTGTCAAAGGCGCCGATCTTCTCCGTGGGAATGGCCAGCTCCTCGTAGTACCCGCCCCGGCCGGACAGGTCCACAGCGCACAGGATCAGGGCCTCGTCCATGGGCAGGCACAGGGAGGCGTACCGCCGCACCCCCCGCTTCTCCCCCAGTGCCTGGTCAAAGGCCTGGCCCAGGGCGATGCCGATGTCCTCCACGCTGTGGTGGTCGTCCACCTGGGTGTCTCCATCACAGGTCAGCTCCAGATCCATCCCCCCGTGGCGGGCCAGCAGGGTGAGCATATGGTCCAGAAAGCCCACGCCGGTCCGGATCTGGCTCTCCCCCCGTCCGTCCAGATTCAGGGAGAGGCGGATGTCCGTCTCATTGGTCTTTCGCGCGATCTCTGCCGTTCTCATAAAAACTCCCTCAGCTTCTCCAGTAAAATATCCATCTGCTCCCGTGTCCCAATGGTGATCCGGTTGTAGTCCCGGATGCGCTCCTTGTCAAAATGGCGCACCAGGACCCCCCGCTCCTTCAGCCGGCGGTAGACGTCCGCCCCCTCTGTCCCGGGTTTTCTGGCAAACAGGAAGTTCGACTGGGAGGGCAGGACCGTAAAGCCCAGCTTCTCCAGTTCCCGGGCGGTGTAGGCCCGCGTCTCCATGATCGTTTGACAGTTTTTGTCGTAGTATGCCTGCTCCGCCAGGGCCTGCGCCCCGGCCTTCAGGGTCAGGCGGTTGACATTATAGGGGTTGGTGGAAAATTTTATGGTCTCCAGGTCCTGGATGAGGGCCGCGTCTCCGATGGCGTATCCCAGCCGGGCCCCGGCCATGGACCGGGACTTGGAATAGGTCTGCACCACCAGCAGATTGGGGTACCGTCCGGTGAGGGACACGCAGCTCTCTCCGCCGAAATCCACATACGCCTCGTCCAGCACCACCACGCAGTCGGGATTTGCCTGGAGGATCCCCTCCACCTGCGCCCGGCTCAGGGCCAGCCCTGTGGGTGCGTTGGGATTGGCGATCACGATGGTCCTGTGCAGGCCGTAATAATCCTCCGGGTCCAGAGTGAAATCCTCCTTCAGCGGAACGATCCGGACGGGGATGTGGTACAACTCGGCAAACACCGGGTAGAAGCCATAGGTTATATCCGCAAAGGCCGCCCCCCGCCCATCGGCGGCATAGGCCAGAAAGGCGAAGTTCAGCGCCTCATCCGAGCCGTTCCCCACGAAGATGTTGGCCGGCTCCACGCTGTACCGCTCCGCCAGGACCGCCTTGAGGACTTTGGCCTCCGGATCAGAATAGAGCCGCAGGTCGGCGGCCTCCCGGGCGTTGAGGGCGGCGATCACGCCAGGTGAGGGCGGATAGGGGGATTCATTGGTATTCAGCTTGACATACTGCTGGTCCTGGGGCTGCTCTCCGGGGGTATAGGGGACCAGCCGGTCCAGGCTGCGGTTGAAAAAGCGGGACATATCGCGCCCTCCTCTTTTGTGTTCTATTTCATTAGTTCGCTAAAGAGATGGTGTAATCATACTCGCATCCAGGCGGTTTGTCAAGAAAAACTTTTGCCAAAAAACGGGGGCTTCCGACATATCCTCCCCCACAGCATACAAAAGCTCCGTCCGGCAGGGCCGATGACTGCGGCGTCAAAGAAGGAAGTTGCGATATTTTCCTCTCCGTGGTACCATACTGTTATCATCTTGCATCCATAGGAGGTCTCTCATCATGTCCCAGCAGAAAATCATTCCGGAGCGTTCCGCCATCCCCCAGCCCGATACCTGGAACACCGCCGACCTGTATCCCTCAGACCAGGCGTGGCAGGAGGACTTCGTCCGCCTCCAGGGCCTCACCACCCGGCTGGCGGAGTATGAGGGCCGCCTGGGCGGGAGTGCCGCCGTCCTCTACGGCTTTTTGACCCTGGAGCAGGAGGCCGGCGAGCTTCTGGTCCGGCTGATGGACTACGCCCAGCGACGGAGCGACGAGGACACCCGCGTCCCGGAGTACCAGGCCATGGTGGGCCGGATCACCACCCAGTATGTGGAGCTGTCCCGGTCTACCGCCTTCGAGGTCCCGGAGCTTCTGCGCCTCTCCGACCAGACGCTGGAGGAGTTTTACCAGCAGGAGCCCCGGCTGGAGCTGTTCCGCCGGTATCTCTACAACATCCAGCGCCGCAGGGCCCACACTCTGTCCGACTGCGAGGAGCGTCTGCTGGCCGCCGCCGGAGAGCTGGCCCAGTCCCCGGACGACATCTTCTCCAAGCTGTCCGACGCCGACCTCACCTTCCCCGACGCCGTGGACGGACAGGGCGGCCGCCACCCCCTGTCCAACGGCTCCTTCACCCTGCTCATGTCCAGTGAGGACCGTGCCCTGCGCCGCTCCGCCTTCCAGAACCTGTACGCCGTCTACGGCGGGGTCAAAAACACACTGGCCGCCACCCTGAATGCCCAGGTCAAGCAGCTTCAGTTCTTCTCCTCCGCCCGGCGCTATCCCAGCGCTTTGGCCGCCTCTCTGGACGGCACCCACGTCCCGGTGGAGGTCTACCACAATCTCATCTCCACCGTCCGGGCCAACCTGGACAAGATGCACCGCTATGTCCGTCTGCGGAAAAAGCTGCTGGGCCTGGAGGAACTGCACTTCTATGACGTGTACGCCCCCATGGTCTCCGGGGTAGACGCCAGGATCCCCTATGCCGACGCCCGGGAGACGGTCTATCAGGCCATGGCCCCCCTGGGGGCCGACTACCAGGCCATCCTCCGGGAGGGGCTGGACAGCCGCTGGATCGACGTCTATGAGAATGTGGGAAAGCGGTCCGGCGGCTATATGGCCGGCTCGCTGGTCCACCCCTATATCCTGCTCAACTATCAGGACGACCTGGACAGTATGTTCACTCTCGCCCATGAGCTGGGCCACGCGGTCCACTCCTATCTGTCCAACAAGACGCAGCCCACTGTGTACCGGGACTATGTGATTTTTGTGGCTGAGGTGGCCTCCACCTGCAACGAGGCCCTTCTGATGGAGCACCTGCTTCAAAGCACCCAGGACCGGCGGCGGCGGGCGTGGCTGCTCAACCACTTCCTGGAGCAGTTCAAGGGGACCCTGTACCGCCAGACCATGTTCGCCGAATTCGAGCTGCGCATCGGTCAGCTGGCCGCCCAGGGCGAGACCCTCACCGCCGACCTCCTCAGCCGGGAGTACCGGGCGCTGAATGAGGACTACTTCGGCCCCGACATGGTCATCGATGACGAGATTGCCCTGGAGTGGGCCCGGATCCCCCACTTCTACTACAACTACTATGTGTTCCAGTACGCCACCGGCTACTCCGCCGCCATCGCCCTCTCCCGCCGCATCCTGAAGGAGGGCGCCCCCGCGGTGAAGGACTACCTGGGCTTCCTGTCCGGCGGATGCAGCCAGGACCCCATCGACCTGCTCCGTGGGGCCGGCGTGGATATGGCCTCTCCCCAGCCCATCCAGGCCGCTCTGGACCTGTTCGGCCAGCTTCTGGACGAAATGGAGGAGCTGACCTGTCAGGACTAACCAGCACACGGAAACCAAGACGCGCTTCCCCGTATGCATGGCCGCATACGGGGAAGCGCGTTTTGGCTTGATGTAATTTCATGAACGGTCCGGTGTGGTCAGGGTCAGGCTCTTGTAAAAATCCAGGGTGCGGAACCCCCGCTCCAGCTGGGTGAGCAGATAGGCCTCCGCCACCCCGGCCAGCGTCTCCAGCCCCGCGCCGTCCAAATGGAAAGAGAAGAGACGCTTCGGGTCCCCGTAGACGATGTGGCGCATCGCTGCCAGGGAGCCGCTGGACAGCGGCAGAGAGATCCCCTCCCCCACAGAGCCCCGGCAGCCCACGCAGTGGAGCACCCCCTCCCGCAGATGGAAGCGTGGCTCCTCTGGGGTGGGACAGCCGCACACCGCACAGGCGTCCAGCAGGGGCTCATACCCCGCCAAACACATGGCCCGCAGCTCGAAGGCCGCCTTCACCAGCCCCAGGGGCCGGTCCAGCTGGTCCAGAGCATGGATGCTGTTCAACAGCAGGGAGAGCAGCTCCGGACAGGGCAGCCCCTCCACCGCCAGCAGCTCCGTCACCTCGGCAAAATAACAGCCAAGGGAAAATTTCTCCAGATCCTCCCGCATCCCGCGGAATTCCCGGTCCACCGCCGCCTCCTGGACGGTCCAGCGCCCCCGGTACTCGTGCAGCACCACATCGGACCACACCAGCAGCTGGCTGCCCGCGGCGATGGGGCTCCCCTTCCTCCGGCAGCCCCGGGCGGAGGCGGTGAGCCGCCCGCCTCCTGGGTGAGCAGTGTCAGGATCTTATCCGACTCCTTGTAGGCGGTTTGGGTCGGGTGGCCCCAAGGGACAGGCCGTACCGGAAACCGACGGCATTCCCTGCTCCTCCCGGCTTCCGGCCAGGGCCAGGAACGCCTCCGGCAGCCCAGTTTTACAAAATAATTCCCACAATCCTGTCTCGTCCACAGCCAGCCCTCCCGTTCTGTTGTCTGTCATTAGGCTGGCCGGTTTTCCCTGCGGCTATGACCGGGAAATGTTAGTCTACTTCTTTATTCCAGTAATCGCGGGCCACCTTTCCGTTACTCCTTGTGGCATCCGAAATTTTGGAGCACCGAAGGATTGCCCCGCCACTTTATCCCACAGAAGCTTCCGCTTTTGCGGGGATCTGTTTTGAATTTGGCCCCGGGGAAGAAACTCCCCCGGGACCAAGGTTTTTCCTCCGGAAAAACGCTTCTGCGCGTGAAAGCGCGGCTCGCATACGCTCGCAAAGAAAATTGGCTCGTCAGATACTGCTTCTCCGTCACTCTTTGCGGTATCCGAAATTCTGGATTGCTGAAGGATTATCTCTCCAATTTTCTTTGACCTTCACCCAGGTCTGGAAATACACCTTAGTCCCCATGAACCGCTCCATATCCTGCCGGGCCAAGGTGGACACCTTTTTCAGCATGGCGCCACCCTTTCCGATGATGATGCCCTTGTGGCTGTTCTTTTCACAGTAGATGGTGGCGTCGATCTCGATGACCTCGTCATCCCGCTCGGAGAATTTGGTGATCTCCACCGCCGTTCCGTGGGGGATCTCCTTGTCCAGGCACAGCAGCAGCTTCTCCCTTAAAATCTCCGCCATGATCTGCCGCTCCGGCTGGTCGGTGACCATATCCTCAGGGAACAGCTGGGGCCCCTCCGGAAGGAAGCCCTCTAAAACGCCCAGCAGCTCCTCCACACCCTCGCCGCTCTTGGCGGAGATGGGCACCACGGCGGTGAAGTCATGGGCCTGTCCATAGACCTGGATGACCTCCAGCAGCTTCTCCTTGTGCTCCAGGGTGTCCACCTTATTGATGACCAGCACCGAGGGGCACCCCAGGCTCTTGATCCGGGCGATCAGCTCCCGCTCCGGGTCGCCGATGTTGGGGATAGGCTCCACCAGAAGCAGCACACCGTCCACGTCGGCCACGCTCTCCTTCACCACGTTCACCATGTAGTCCCCCAGTCGGGTGCGGGCCTTGTGCAGGCCGGGGGTGTCCACAAAGACGAACTGGCTCTCCCCCCGGTTCAGGATGGCGCAGATCCGGCTGCGGGTGGTCTGTGGCTTGTTGGTGACGATGGCCACCTTCTCCCCCACCAGGGCGTTGGTCAGGGTGGACTTGCCCACATTGGGCCGGCCGCACAGGGTGATGATGCCGGATTTTTTGATTGTCATAAGATGATCCTCACTTTCTTGTATTCAGGGGATGCGAGCATTTTTTCTCCCCCAGGTGTGTGTAACCCTACATTCTCTTTTGCAGGGGCGCACAGCGTGCGCCCCTGCGGATCAAATCAACCCGGCTCGTCCGGCTCTTCGGAAGAAAGGCCCTGCGTCAGCCGGTCCAGCTGGGCTTGAAGCTGCTGGAGCCGCTTGTCCAGGTCCCTCAGCCGCTCCAAGATCCGGTTAACTGCCGCGCTCGCCCCGGCCAGCAGGCCGGTAGCAAGGAAAAAATACGCCCAGTCCCCGATCCCAAGCAGTCCTCCGAAAAAGAACACGCCCAGGCCGCCCAGGATCCAGACCAGCCACATTCCAAAAAACATCTTCCGTGCCTCCTCTCAGTTTCCCACTGAAATGGCATTCACTTTTGTAGGGGTGTACAGCGCGCGCCCGTTTTCCTCGAAGCCGCCCCTTGAACCGGCGGGCGCACAATGTGCGCCCCTACGGGTCATACCCGCACGGTTCGTCCGGCGCCATCGGGCCCTGCAAATGCCCGTTCATCTGGTCAGCTTCCGCCACACCCACCAAAAGGCGGCCGCGGCGGCGCACAGGGCGGCGGAGATCACAGCCAGATCCTTGGCGGGGAACTCCACCCCGATCTCTGCCGGCTCCTCCTCTTCCTCCAGTGGCACAAGCCGCAGATAGGGCTTCTCTCTCATGGCCGCGCCTCCTGCTCTGTCTCCCGGGTGATCCCAAGTCCCTCCAGGATGGCCTCCTCCCTGGCCCGCATCTGGGCCTTCATGGGGCCCTCGTCCAGATGGTCATAGCCCAGCAGGTGGAGCACCGAGTGGACGGTGAGGTAGCTCAGCTCCCGCTCCACGCTGTGGCCGAACTCCTCCGCCTGGGCGGCGGCCCGCTCCAGAGAGATGCACATATCCCCCAGGGGCACCAGCCCGGTGTCCGGGTCCTCGTGCTCTTCCCCCGGCTTCTCCCCCGGAGAGAGGTCGAACATGGGGAAGGAGAGTACGTCGGTGGGCCGGTCCACCTCCCGCATCTCCCGGTTGATCTGGTGGATGCCCGCGTCGTCGGTGAGGAGTACGCTGATCTCACAGGGCAGCGCGACCCCCTCCGCTTCCAAAGTGGCGGAGATCACCCGGTCCAGCAGGGCCTCGGTCTCCGGAGGGCACTCCACCTCGGTCTCAAAGATAATGGTGTGATCCATCCAAGCACTCCCTTTCTCTCTGTCTGTCATGGGTCTGCCGCGGCTCAGCCTCTGCGCTCCTTCTTGCCGCCGCCCTTCCGGTCCTCATCCACCTCATAGGCCTTGATGATCCGCTGGACCAGGGCGTGCCGGACCACGTCGCTCTCTCCCAGGCGGCAGATAGCGATGTCCTCCACCCCCTTCAGCACCCGCATGGCCTCCCGCAGGCCGGACACCTTATCCGCAGGCAGGTCGATCTGGGTGATGTCGCCGGTGATGACGATCTTGGAACCGAAGCCCAGGCGGGTCAGGAACATCTTCATCTGCTCCCGGCTGGTGTTCTGCGCCTCGTCCAGGATGATGAAGCTGTCGTCCAGCGTCCGGCCGCGCATATAGGCCAGGGGGGCGACCTCGATATTGCCCCGCTCCAGATACTTCTGATAGGTGTCCGGGCCCAGCATATCAAACAGGGCGTCGTACAGGGGCCGCAGATAGGGGTCCACCTTGGACTGGAGATCCCCCGGCAGGAAGCCCAGCCGCTCCCCCGCCTCCACCGCGGGGCGGGTTAGGATGATGCGGTTGACCTGCTTCTCCCGAAAAGCGGCCACCGCCGCCGCCACCGCCAGATAGGTCTTACCGGTGCCGGCCGGGCCGATCCCCAGCGTAACTACATTTTTCTGAATGGCCTCGATATACTTCTTCTGCCCCAGGGTCTTGGCCTTGATGGGCTTGCCCTTGGCCGTGATGCACAGCACGTCGGCCGCCAGGTGGTGGATCTGCTCCTCCCGGCCCTCCCGGACCAGCTGGAGGACATAGCGGACGTTTTGTTCCCCAATGGACTCCCCCCGGGAGGCCAGGGTCATCAGATTTTCAATGACCCGGGCGGCATACATTACCTTTTCCGGGTCCTCCCCGGAAATTTTCAGCTGTGCGTCCCGGTTCACCACCGAGACCCCCAGCTCCGCTTCGATCAATCGGATATTCTCGTCAAAGGAGCCAAAGACACTGATGGTGTCCTCCAGACGCTCCAGGCTGATGCTCTGTTCTGTCATGGGTGTACCTTCTCCTACTCCGCCGGGGTCTCCCCCGGGATCTCGCGGCCGCCGGGGACCTCCATTCCGATCTCCTCCCGGCACTCCGCGGTCAGGGTCACCTCCAGCATCCCGCCGCGGACCCGGGCCGAATACTGGGTGGACAGCACCTGTCCATCCGCTCCGACCGTCTCCCTCAACCGGAGCAGCAGGCGCTCCTCCAGCAGGGTCCGGGCCGCTTCCAGGTCGATGGGGACCGTCTCTTTCTCATAGGCGCGGCAGCGCTCCCCCCTCAGCATCAGGGGCAGGCCCCGGCCACCCGGAAGGGTCAGCTGGTGTACCGTAGTTATTTTATCATACAACGGCCAGGGAATGCTACTGTTTTTATAAAAATCCAGCCGCGCCCCCAGGCAGTTCAGGGACCACAGGGTACGCTCCTCCCCGGTGTGCCGCTTCACCTCCGCCTGGACGGGGATGGCGGCGGACAAGGTCCGCCAGGTTCGGGCATAGACTTTGCCCCGGGCGTGGGTCTGATAGGTGCGCACTGGGAGATCGCTGTACTTGGGCGGCTCCATGGTGATCACCCCGGAGATCAGCACCTCGCCCTCCGCCACCGTGTCCCCCTCCTGCACCGCGGCCTCTCCCGCCATGGGCTCCACCTGGGTGATCAGCCCGTCCGTCTCCGCCACGATGTCGTAATATCCATCCTCCCCGGCCAGCTCCGGGGGCTCCACCGCATCCCGGACCACAACCTCCAGCCGGGTCCCGTACAGGTTGATGGACATCCAGGACAGCCCCTCCAGCTCCCGCAGGACCTGCTGGGCGATGGTCTTGCGGTCCAGGCCTGGGCCGTACGCCCCCGGACGCACCCCGTACCGCCGCAGCTCCGACAGGATCTGGGCGGTGGGCACCTTTTCGCTGCCCACCACCTCCACGGTCAGGATGAACCGGGACAGAACGCTCACCGCCAGCAGGGCGAAGGCCAGCCCGATGAGGAAGGCATACCGCCGCCGGAACCGGGACAGAAAGTCCGGCAGTCCCCGGGTCCCCTCCACCTCCACCTCGCAGCCCACCCGCTGGGCCAGGCGGCGCAGCTGAGGCAGGCTGCGGCGGTAGGTGGTCAGACGCATGGTGTGGCTGTCCGTCCACTCCAGCGCCCAGCAGGCCACCCCCTCCTGGGCGCACAGATTCAGCAGGCGCTCTGGAAACAGCCCCCGGGCCGTCAGGGTCGCCGTCCCCCTCAGATAGTTGACCGCGCGCTTCATCCCGCCGCCCCTATGCCAGCTGAACGCCGGTGATGTGCCCGGTGATGAGCAGCTCCAGCCCGGTCATGGCCCGCAGTTCCAGGGCCTCCCCTGTCACCTTGACGATATAGGAGCCTCCGCTGATGTGGATCTCCTCCGTCCCATAGGCCAGGATGCCCTTGTGGTTCTCCATCCGCAGCTCCCGGGTCCCCACCAGCTCCAGCCGCGGCACTCCGGCCACCGCGTCGGCCGGCAGGTCCAACAGCTCCGCCGTCCGCTCCAGCAGCCCCTCCCGAATTCCTTTGCCCGACATACCATCACCCTTTCCCGCTATTTCTATGTGCCAGCGGGGAAAAAGATACGGGCGCAGGCAAATCCAAAGGCGCTGACAAGCAGAAACGGCCGCCCTCCGGCGGCCGTTTCGCGGACAGGCTCAGCCAAACATGGAAAACAGGTCCATCTGGCTGGTGGCCGGCATATCTCCAAATGCTCCGGCCTCTGTCAGCTTGTCGATATGGGTCTTGGACACCTTGGGGCAGGCGGCCGCCACCTCCTCGATGGAGATGAACCGCTTCCCCTTCACCTGCTCCGCCAAAGAAATGGCCGCCGTGTCGCCCAGACCGGCCACCGACACAAATGGGGGGCGCAGCGTGCCCCGCTCCTCATCCATGGTGAAATGGATGGCCTCCGACTTGTACAGATCCATCCGGTCGAAGGTGAAGCCACGGAGGTAGAACTCATAGCAGACCTCCAGCGTGGTGAGCATATCCTGCTCCACGGCGGAGGCCTCCTTGTCCTTGGCCACGATCTCCCGCATTTTCCGCTGGCACACGTCCATCCCCCGGCACATGAATGCCTCGTCAAAGGCCTT
>OGCN01003740.1_pt1 | contig 14175 bp, 12 predicted proteins | sample 1570181 | NCBI WGS metagenome assembly OGCN01 (sample SAMEA4370584, study PRJEB24528) | human gut metagenome | reverse complement strand
ATCACACATTAAAAGGGAATGGTGTAGGCACGCAAATGTATCATGCGCTTATGGAATTGCCTACAGAGCCACCCCATGAAGGAGAGGATTAATGATGTTTAAAAATTGTGTATTTAAAGTATCTGTAGATACAAAGAAATGGGCTAAGAAAGCAGCGGTCAGGGCAGTGAAAACAGTAGCGCAGACTGCAGTCGCTACCATTGGAACAGCAACAGCACTCGGTCAGGTCGATGCAAAGCTTGTAGTCTCAGCATCAGTACTGGCCGGAATCTTATCCTTGCTGACAAGTGTAGCAGGATTACCGGAGGTTGAGGGCGAGTAATCGCCCTCTTACATATTATATAGTGTGCGACGTCGCACAGAAAGGAGCGAGAATATGGACGAAAAAGAAGTTGGAATGGAACTTGATGAAGGTGTAGAGCCTACAGAGGAAGAAATCAAGGCAGCAGAGCAGGAGGTACAGTAATGGGAACATATAATGTACACGGAGGTCACAATCGCATCGTACCAGGTGCAAGTTGCTACATGGACGAGGTGACTGAGGATAGAAAAATCACAGTCGGAGTAATTGCACTATTAACATCACAAGGACACACAGCATATAACTGTACGGATGATTCTGGCCGTACTCAGGGGCAAAACTTGGCTAACATCGTAGCAAAGTGTAATTCACATAGCGTAGACCTGGATATTTCCATTCATCAGAATGCAGCAAAGGTGGATCCGGGAGATGGAAAGACTAAGGGGGTAGAGGTATTTGTGCACAGCACAAGTTCCGCAGCATATGCCGCAGCGGAAAGAGTGTGCAAAGAACTTTCAGCACTTGGATTTACAAACCGAGGTGTAAAAGTAAGCACAACTCTGTTTGTGCTTCGAAAAACAAAAGCTCCAGCTATGCTTATCGAGGTTGGATTTGTAGACGACAAAGACGATGTGAACTTGTACAATAAGGTTGGAAATGATGCGATTTGCAGAGCAATTGTAAAAGGAATTCTCAATAAAGAAGTAGTCTCTGGCGGAAGTACACCCGTACAAAGCACAACACCGGCACCTACACCAGCACCAAGTGGATCATCCTATCAGGCGGGCGAGGTCTACACTCTTCTGGCTGATCATCTCAGAGTACGTACCGGTCCGGGGACAAGATATGCGACCAAGTCACGTAAGCGACTGACAGTCAATGCGAAGACCAACGCGTATGCAAATGGTACGCTTAAAAAAGGCACGCGCGTAACCTGCAAGGAGGTCCGCAAGAACGGAAGTGACATCTGGATCAAGATTCCAAGCGGCTGGATTGCTGCATATTATGGTGGAAAGAAGTATGTAGGATAGTGTATAATCTGACATATATAATAGGTAGAAACTTCTTTATACGTCCTTACAAAATGGTCATCCAATTTGGACATTGAACCTGTCTTCCATCGCAATACTGTGTAAGTATCGGCTGTCTTACATTTGGTCTTGCAAGATAGTCGGCAAATAATTCATCTACGATGATTGAAATAGAATCGTAAATATTCCGTTCAGGAATCCATTTGTGGTCAAATGCAGTGGAAGATGTAATAGTAAAATCATAGCCCTGGTTCCGGTACCATTCTGTATAGACCCGATTTAATGTAAAGGACATAATTGCCAGTACATTTGCGCGAATCGTATTGGTGGGCCAGGTTGCATAGATTTCACTGGATGCCACATTTTTGATGTAATCTTTGTAACGGACATAATAATTTTTAGCGGTGGAGTCTCTCGGACTTCCATCATGAACAACGATGTATTCGGGAATAACGACCCGGCTTAAGACAATTTCACCGCTTTCGGTTAATGGTTTGATTTCTTCCTCCGGTATTTTCGCCGGGTAATTTCCATATAATGTATGTGCAGGTATCACATAAATAGAATTTTGATTTGTGTCAGGAATGAGCGGACGCATGGAAATATTCTGGATAGCTGTGACTGTGGATAGAATCTCAGCACCTGCAATCTGGATAGATTCATAGCCTGCTGCTTCCACAGAAATTGTATATTCAGAATAGGGCTGCAATTCGTTTGTTTCATCTAAGCTGTATTCAATTGGAGGTGCAGGAAGATTAATGGTGTCGGTCTGACCGGAAGAATCTGTAGTCAACTCTTCCAATGTCTCATCAGGGACTCCAGTGTATGAAATCGAAATACGTGCATTTTCAATAGGATGTGCATGAATCCTGGAAGTCAGATTTATTTTCAACTGCCCCCAATCCGGCGTGTCGGTTATATGAAAAATGCTCATAATAAAAAATACCTCATAGAAACTAGATTACTTTTATTGTATGATAGAGAAAGAAAATGTGTGAGATGTGAAGAAAGGATTATAGATGGAAAAAAAGAAGAAAAGAAGACGCCATAGAGGTTTGGGATTCCTGATTTTAGTAATGGGAGTTTTGATTGTCTGTGGAGTATATCAATACAGGGAATATGGCAATATAAAAGATGTCATGCTGAAATTAATTGGTCAGGATCCGGTGATATATCAGCATGTTTCAGAAGAAATCGGAGAAATGGACGGTAAATTTTATTATCAGCAACTAAGTGAAGAAGAGCAGACAGTGTATCAGGAGCTTTTGCAGGGGCTTTTGGAACATGTAGAGCAAATTCATGTGCACAGCCAGAAGCCGGAACGTGTTAATGAACTTCTTGTTTATGTGTTGAATGATTATCCAGAGATTTTCTGGAGCGATGGGACAGCTTCTTCCACAGCCTATTCTGGACTTCAGAATTATACGTCTGTGATGCCGGGATATTTGTATACGAAAGAAGAATGTGAGAAAAAGAAGACACAGATTGACATGGAGGTGTCGGAGTGTCTGTCCGGTATCAGTGAAAATGCTTCGGATTATGAGAAGATTCTTTATGATTATGAGTATATTGTGAATCAGGTGGATTATGATGATGCAGCAGAAGATAACCAAAATATTTGCAGTGTATTTATTGGAAAAAAGTCAGTGTGTGCCGGTTATTCTAAAGCAATGCAGTATCTCATGGAGAAGCAGGGGCTGTTCTGCACTTATGTTACTGGGGAGGTGACAGAATCTTTCAGTGATGGTGAGGGTCATAAGATCCCTCATGCATGGAATTTGGTGAAATGTGACGGCGATTATTATTATGTGGATGTGACGTGGGGAGATCCAATTTTCCAGGAGTCGGAAGAGGAGACTGAAAATGTAATGGATGACGAAATTCGTGACAATATCAGCTACGATTATATGCTTTGTGATGATGATGAGTTGTTTCGGACTCATACGCCGGATTTGGAAGTAGAACTTCCAGATTGTACGAAGATGGATTTGAATTATTATGTAGTTAATGGAATGTATTATACAGAATATGATGGTCAGACGGCGCTTAAAGCAATGAACCAGGTGATTTCGGCGAGAGAGACGAAAGTTGTACTGAAATATTCCGATGAATCAGTTTATAAAACTGCAAAAGAAGACATTTTAAATAACGAGGTGAAGCGTGCTGCACAGAATCTGGCGCAGTGGTATCATTTGACAGAAGTCTCCTACAGTTACATAGATGACAAAAAAATGAATAAAATTACAATTTTCTGGAAATATTCTTAAAAAAAGAATTGAAATATACCCCATCCTAAATGCTAAAAATATCAACCGGATTTTAAACGAAAAAGTATGGATAAAACCAATATAACAAGCATATTGACGAAAAAAACAATTTTTTAACGTAAAATAAAAACCATTAAAATTAGCGGCTATTTTAATGGTTTTTGTCGAAAGTAGATAAAAAATTGTTAAAAAATACTTTTTTTGGGTTGAAAAAGGATAATAAGTATAGTATACTTTTAACAATTTGGGAAGCTTTAGAGCAGACTAGAAGTAACAGAAAGGATAAGGGTGAATATATGAAAGCATTTCTAATTCTAGAAGACGGGACAGTCTTTGAGGGAAAAAGTATCGGGACGACGAGGGATATGATCAGTGAGATTGTTTTTAATACGTCAATGACCGGTTATCTGGAGGTGCTGACAGACCCTTCATATGCCGGACAGGCCGTTGTGATGACTTATCCACTGATAGGAAACTATGGAATCACACCAGATATGGAGTCAAAGAAAGCATGGCCGGACGGATATATTGTAAGAGAATTATCCAGAATGCCAAGTAATTTCAGATGCAACGGTACAATTCAGGATTTCCTTGCTGCACAGGACATTCCAGGAATTGAAGGCGTGGATACAAGAGCATTGACGAAGATTCTCAGGGAAAAGGGAACCATGAATGGTATGATTACTACAAATGAGAATTATAATTTAGATGAAATCATTCCAAAACTTAAGGCGTACACCGTTGGAGATGTTGTATCAAAGGTGACCTGCGACGAGAAACATGTTTTTCCAGGAGAAAAATTTAAAGTGGCACTTATGGATTTTGGGGCAAAGAATAATATTTCAAAATCTTTAATTCAAAGAGGCTGTGAAGTGACTGTCTATCCGGCAGACACAAAAGCAGAAGAAATCATAAAATCTAATCCGGACGGAATCATGTTATCCAATGGTCCTGGAGATCCGGAAACTTGTGTTTCTATTATAGAAGAGATCCGAAAATTATCAGAGACAGACATTCCAATATTTGCAATTTGTCTGGGACATCAGTTGATGGCTCTTGCATATGGTGCAAAGACATATAAATTAAAATATGGTCACAGAGGTGGCAATCACCCTGTAAAAGATCTGTCTACGGGACGCGTTTACATTTCCTCGCAGAATCACGGATATGCGGTTGATTATAATACTATGGATAAGAATGTTGCAGAAGAAGCATTTATCAATGTCAATGATGGAACAAACGAAGGATTGAATTACATAGGCAAGAAGATATACACTGTACAGTTCCACCCGGAAGCATGCCCGGGGCCACAGGATTCTACATTCCTGTTTGACAGATTTATTGAGATGATGAAGGGGGACAAATAAGATGCCAAGAAATAAAGAAATTAAGAAAGTACTTGTAATTGGATCTGGTCCTATCGTCATTGGTCAGGCAGCAGAGTTTGACTATGCGGGTACACAGGCATGTCGTTCTTTGAAAGAAGAAGGACTGGAAGTTGTGCTGTTGAATTCAAATCCTGCGACTATTATGACGGACAAGGATATTGCTGATAAAGTATACATAGAGCCATTGACGGTAGAAGTTGTTGAACAGCTTATTATGAAAGAAAAGCCAGACAGTGTCCTGCCGACTCTGGGAGGACAGGCAGCGCTGAATCTTGCTATGGAATTGGAAGAGCGGGGGTTTTTCAAAGAACATAATGTCCGCTTGATCGGAACAACAGCTCAGACGATTAAGAAGGCAGAGGATCGTCTGGAATTTAAATCAACAATGGAAAAAATTGGCGAACCATGTGCAGCATCACTTGTAGTAGAGAGCGTAGAGGACGGAATCGAATTTGCAGAAAAGATTGGATATCCGGTCGTTCTTCGTCCGGCATACACTCTTGGCGGAAGCGGTGGTGGAATTGCACATGACAGACGTCAGCTTGTAGAGATTCTTGAAAATGGACTTCGTCTTTCCCGTGTGGGTCAGGTGCTTGTTGAACGTTGTATCGCAGGATGGAAAGAGATTGAATATGAGGTAATGCGTGATGCAGCAGGAAATTGTATCACGGTTTGTAATATGGAAAATATTGATCCGGTTGGTGTACATACCGGAGACAGTATTGTTGTAGCACCGTCTCAGACGCTGGGCGATAAAGAATATCAGATGCTCCGTACATCAGCCCTCAATATCATTAGTGAGCTTAATATTACAGGAGGCTGCAACGTACAGTATGCCCTGAATCCGGAATCATTTGAATATTGTGTTATTGAAGTAAACCCACGTGTCAGCCGTTCTTCTGCGCTTGCATCGAAAGCTACGGGTTATCCAATCGCAAAGGTAGCAGCAAAGATTGCGCTTGGATATACACTTGACGAGATTAAAAATGCAGTTACAAAGAAGACATATGCAAGTTTTGAACCGATGCTTGATTATTGTGTTGTTAAGATTCCGAGACTTCCATTTGATAAATTTATCAGTGCAAAACGTACACTGACTACACAGATGAAGGCGACCGGAGAGGTCATGAGTATTTGTGATAATTTTGAGGGAGCGCTTATGAAAGCAATCCGATCTCTGGAACAGCATGTGGACAGTCTTATGTCCTATGATTTCAGTCATCTTTCCAGAGAAGAACTGATGAACGCATTGGACGTAGTAGACGATCAGAGAATCTGGAAGATTGCAGAGGCAGTTAGAAGAGGAATTCCTTATACAGAAATACATAAGATTACAAAGATTGATATTTGGTTTATTGATAAGATTGCAAACCTGGTAGAGATGGAGCAGTCTCTGCGTGCATGCGCGCCAAGAGTAGCGTCCGGACGTGGCGGAATTGGAAAGGAATTATTAAAAGAAGCAAAACGCCTGGAGTTCCCGGACGAGGTTATTGCAAGACTGACAGGTCTTACAGAAAGACAGGTGCATGATCTTAGAATGGTATACGGTATTACCGCATCTTACAAAATGGTAGATACCTGTGCCGCTGAGTTTGCGGCAGAAACACCGTATTATTACTCTGTATTTGGAAGTGAAAATGAAGTAGAAGAGACTTCCGGTAAGAAAAAGGTTCTTGTCCTTGGTTCTGGTCCAATCCGTATCGGACAGGGAATCGAGTTTGATTTCTGTTCCGTACACTGTACATGGGCATTTGCAAAAGAGGGATACGAGACAATTATCATCAATAATAACCCGGAGACAGTCAGCACGGACTTCGATATTGCCGATAAGCTTTATTTCGAGCCGCTGACACCGGAAGATGTAGAGAGCATTGTAGACCTGGAGAAGCCGGACGGAGCAGTTGTTCAGTTCGGTGGTCAGACAGCAATTAAATTGACAGAAGCATTGATGAAAATGGGAGTGCCAATTCTTGGTACAAAGGCAGAAGATGTAGATGCAGCCGAAGACCGCGAATTATTTGATGAAATTCTGGAAAAATGCCAGATTCCAAGACCGACTGGTGGAACTGTATTTACAGCTGAGGAGGCAAAGACTGTTGCGAACAGACTCGGCTATCCGGTACTGGTAAGACCGTCCTATGTGCTTGGCGGACAAGGTATGCAGATTGCTATTAACGATAATGATATCGAGGAATTTATCGGAATCATCAATCAGATTGCGCAGGATCACCCGATTTTGGTAGACAAATATTTACAGGGAAAAGAGATTGAGGTCGATGCCGTATGTGACGGAGAAGATATCCTGATTCCAGGTATCATGGAGCATATTGAGCGTGCGGGTATCCATTCCGGAGATAGTATCTCTGTATATCCTGCAAAGAGTATTTCGGATAAAACAAAACGTACTATTGAAGAATATACAAGACGACTTGCAAAATCCCTGCATGTCATCGGACTGATTAATATTCAGTTCATTGTGTGTGGTGAAGAGGTTTATGTTATCGAGGTAAACCCAAGATCCAGCCGTACGGTACCATACATTAGTAAAGTAACTGGAATTCCAATTGTTCCACTGGCGACAAAAGTGATTATCGGTCACAAGATCAAAGAACTTGGATACACACCGGGACTTCAGCCGGAGGCAGATTACTATGCAGTTAAAATGCCGGTATTCTCTTTCGAGAAGATCCGTGATGCAGATATCAGCCTTGGACCAGAAATGAAGTCTACAGGAGAGTGCCTTGGAATTGCCAAGACATTTGACGAGGCGCTGTATAAAGCATTCTTAGGTGCAGGAATCAAACTTCCGAAATTCAGCAATATGATTATGACTGTCCGTGATGAGGATAAGGATGAGGCTGTAGAAATCGGTAAACGTTTTGAAAAGATCGGATACAAGATTTTTGCGACAAAAGGAACAGCAGAAGCACTTACAGAAGCAGGTGTGAAAGCAATTGCAGTCAACAAGATTGAACAGAGCACACCGAACCTCATGGATCTGATCCTTGGACATAAGATAGATCTTGTTATTGATACTCCGCCACAGGGAGCAGAACACTCCAAAGACGGTTTCGTAATTCGAAGAAGTGCAATTGAGACGGGTGTCAATGTCCTGACAGCTATCGATACAGCAAAAGCACTGATCACCAGTCTGGAGAATACAGATATTCAGAAACTGACACTGGTGGACATTGCAAAGATTCAGGCAGTATAGGCATTCTTGAAAGTAGAAAATATCATGAGATGAGGGTGGTATTGAAAAAGGCAGCCATGGCGCACAAAATGTGTCGTGGCTGTCTTTTTATAAAGTAAAGCAATCTCTGGAAATGTAAGATAATTAAAGAGTGCGGTCAGTTTAGCGGTGTGTTATAATTGGAATCAGAAAATCAGTTGTTTTAGAACATAATTGATAATATTATATAATGACTGGAAGAGGTACATGACATGGAAAAAAGAATTAGCGGAACAACGACATTATTAGCACTGATTGGTTCTCCAGTGGGACATTCCGGTTCTCCGGCAATGCACAATTACAGCTTTGAAAAATTAGGACTTGATTATGCCTACATGGCATTTGAGATAAAAGAAGACCAGGTAGGAGAATTTCTGGATGCGGCGAGACTTCTTAAGATCCGCGGTTTTAATGTGACGATGCCATGTAAGATGGAAGTTGCAAGACAGGTCGATGAGTTGTCTCCGGCAGCGCAGATCATGGGCGCTTCCAATACGGTAGTGAATGAAAATGGAAAACTAATTGGGCACAATACAGACGGAGTCGGATTTGTGAAAAATCTTGCAGAACATGGTGTCTCTGTAAAGGATAAGACAATTACACTTATGGGCGGTGGTGGAGCCGGAACTGCAATTTTTGTACAGCTTGCACTGGACGGAGCTTCCGAGATTCATGTGTTTAACCGAAAGGGAGCAAACTTCGAAAAGCTTGAGAAGATTGCGAAGAAAATATTAGAATTTGCACCAGAGTGCAAGATACAGGTCTGTGATATGGCAGATAAAAAAGCATTGTATAAGAGTATTGGAGAGAGTGATATTCTTGTAAATGCAACAAATGTGGGCATGAAACCGAATGAGAAAGGGACGATGATCCAGGACACTTCTGTATATAGGGAAGATTTGGTCGTTGCGGAGATTATTTATAATCCGAAGGAGACACGTATGATGCGCGAGGCGAAAGAAGCCGGTGTGAAATGCGTGGTCGGTGGAAAAGGTATGCTCCTGTGGCAGGGGGCAGAGGCGTTTCATTTGTTTACAGGCCAGGAAATGCCGGTGGAAGACGTGAAAACAAAATTCTTTGCGGAGTAGAGAATAAAAGAAAGATTTATATCAGCTGGGAGATTCGGACTTAACACGGAACCTTAAATTTTTGTAAGATTTGAGGAGAACTATACACAAATCGAAAAAAATCAGTTACACTATTGCCAAACGGGTGACTTAGGAGGATGTATGTATAGAATCTTAATTATAGAAGACGACCGGACGATTGCAAATGTGCTGGTGGAGCATTTAAGAACATGGGATTATGAGGTGCATTGTGTGACGAATTTTAAGAATGTGATGGAAGATTTCCGGGAGTATGAGCCGCAGCTTGTGCTCCTGGATATTGTATTGCCATTGTTTAATGGGTTCCACTGGTGCCAGGAGATCCGCAAGATTTCAAAAGTACCGATTATCTTCTTATCATCGGCAAATGATAATATGAATATTGTTATGGCCATGAATATGGGCGGAGATGAATTTGTGGAGAAACCATTTGACCTTAGCGTAGTGACGGCGAAGGTGCAGGCGGTGCTTCGGCGAGCTTATGCATTCCGTGGGACGATGGACGTACTTGAGCATGCAGGAGTGATGCTAAATGTTAATGATGCGACAGTGACCTGTGGGAGTCAGTCGGTGGAGCTTACGAAAAATGAATTCCGGATTCTGAAGCTTCTGATGGAGAATTCAGGACGGATTGTTTCAAGGGAAAATCTGATTACGAGGTTGTGGGAGAGTGATGAGTTCATTGACGATAATACATTGACAGTGAATGTGGCGAGACTTAGAAAAAAATTGGAAGAAATCGGAGCAGAAAATTGGATTCAGACGAAGAAAGGAATTGGGTATATTGTGGAATGATAAAGCTGCTGGGGAGTTTTTTGAAAGAAAAAAGAGGCGATATCTGCCTGTATATTGGATTCATTGGTGTGTTTTATGTCATTTTCAGCCTGAGCAACTTGCCGGTTGATGCGGTGAACTATGCATTTTTTCTTTCCGCAATCTGGCTGCTTGGATATGGAATTTTCAAATTTAACCAATATTATAAGAAGGGTGTGGCAGTCATTGAGGCAAAGCAGCGTTTGGAAGAGGTGACGGAAAATCTTCCGGCGACAAGGTCATATATCGAGTTAGAGTATCAGGCAATTATTCAAAATATGTATAAGAAAATGTCTGATCTGCAATCAGCGGAGCGGATTGGGCGCCAGGAAATGAAAGATTATTACAGTATGTGGGCGCATCAGATCAAGACACCGATTGCTGCCATGAAAGTGCTTGCGCAGGCAGCCGGCGACACGGAAGATGCCAGAACTTATGAGCTTTTGCAGGATATGCAGACAGAACTTTTTAAGACAGAACAGTATGTGGAAATGGTTCTGACTTATGTGCGTATGGAGGACATGTCGGGAGATCTTATGCTGAAGGAATATGCTTTGGACAATCTGGTAAAGCAGGCACTTAAGAAGTATTCCCGTATGTTTGCCATGCAGAAATTGGCATTACATTATGAAGCACTTCGGGTAACCGTTACGACAGATGAAAAATGGCTCGTTTTTGTACTGGAGCAGATTTTGTCCAATGCATTGAAATACACAGTCGAAGGAAGCATTTCTATTTATATGGAAGATGATTGGCTTGTAATTGAGGACACAGGCATCGGTATATGCTCAGAAGACTTGCCGCGTATTTTCGAAAAGGGATTCACCGGGTATAATGGAAGAAGTGATAAGAAATCTACAGGCATCGGTCTTTACTTATGTAAGCAGATTATAGAGAAGCTCCGTTGCCAGATCCGAGTAGAATCTAAGCTGGGGAAAGGAACTCGGGTATTACTGCATTTGATGAAAGAAAAATTGCCTGTAGAGTAAATTGTGACAAGATTGTAAGATTAGCAAGGGGAAATGTAACCAAAATCAATGGAAATGCATTTCTTCTTTTTTTATAATTGATTGTGTAAAGAAGTTAAAAAAATCGTGTGAAAGACATGTCCGCAGGATTTTGAAAGCAGTTTTTATACAATGAAAAAAGAAGGAGAAATTGATATGGCGTTATTGGAAGTGAAAAATGTAAAGAAAATATATACGACTCGTTTTGGGGGCAATAAAGTAGAGGCACTTCGTGATGTGAATTTTTCAGTAGAGCCGGGAGAATATGTGGCAATCATGGGAGAGTCTGGTTCTGGTAAAAGTACCCTGTTAAATATTCTGGCACAGCTTGACTGCCCGACAAGTGGCAAGGTTATTTTAAAGGGAAGAGATTTAAGTACGATTAAGGAAAAGGAAATGTCTGCATTTCGTCGTCAGAATCTTGGATTTGTATTTCAGGATTTTCATTTGTTAGATACATTTACACTGAAAGATAACATTTTTCTGCCACTGGTTCTGTCCGGAAGAAGATATGAAGAAATGGAACAGCGCCTTGCGCCGATTGCGAGGCATCTTGGTATTGAAAAAATTCTGGAAAAGTACCCGTACGAAGTGTCTGGTGGACAGAAGCAACGTGTGGCAGTGGCAAGAGCGCTGATTATCAAGCCACAGATCGTTCTGGCAGATGAGCCGACCGGAGCACTGGATTCCAAGGCAGCGCAGGAACTTCTTCGCTTGTTTTCTTCTGTGAACCATGATGGACAGACAATTCTCATGGTCACTCACAGTGTGAAAGCTGCCAGTAGTGCAAATCGCGTGATGTTCATTAAAGATGGTGAGGTATTCCATCAGTTGTACCGTGGCAATCTGACTGATGAACAGATGTATCAGAAAATTTTCGACACACTGACTGTTCTCGAAGCAGGAGGTGAGCGCGTTGAGTAGCAAAATCTATGGAAAACTTGCAATCACCAATCTGAAAAACAATCGTAAGACGTATGTTCCATACATTTTAATGGCAGTACTTTCTGTTATGATGTACTACATTGTTGGTGGTATGGCACAGGGAAATAACGGGCTAAGTAAAAATGTGAAAATGATTATGGGCTATATGAATGGACTGCTGATGATCTTTTCTGTAATTTTTTTATTCTATACGAACAGTTTCCTGATTAAGCGAAGAAAGCGGGAAATCGGGATTTACAATATTCTTGGTATGGGAAAAGGACATATTGCAAAAATGCTTGCGATTGAGGCGGTGATTACTGCATTTATCAGTATTTTCGGTGGTATACTCTTAGGTATTGTATTTGGAAAGCTGATGTATCTTGTACTTGGAAAACTTTTACATTATGATATCAGTGTGAAATTTACGGTAGAGATTCCAGTGCTGGAGAAGACATTTGTATTTTTTATGGCAATTTTCGTACTGATTCTTCTTTATAATTTGCTTCAGATCCGCATAGTCAGTCCGGTAGAGCTTCTGCATGGGAGTGATCAAGGAGAGCGTGAGCCAAAGACAAAGTGGCTTCTGGCAATCGTGGGAGCGATTTTGCTTGGAACCGGATATTACATTGCACAAACGACCGGAAATCCACTGGATGCGATGACAAAATTTTTCTTCGCAGTTGTCTGCGTTGTGCTCGGAACTTATGGTCTGTTTATTGCAGGAAGTATCGCAGTCCTGAAAATGTTAAAGAAAAACAAAAAATATTATTACCAGGCAAAACATTTTACGGCAGTATCCGGCATGGTTTACCGCATGAAACAAAACGCAGTGGGGCTCGCAAACATTTGCATCTTAAGTACGATGGTACTGATTATGGTGTCCACTACCGTTTGCCTTTATGTGGGTATGAATGACATTATCAGCGTCAGATATCCACGAGAATGCGAGGTGACCATTTACAGAACAAATACACAGACAGAAGAAAAAGTGCATACGATCATTGAGAAAATTATAAGAAAAAATAATACGAAGGCTGAAAATGAACGTATTTATCATTCGGGAGAACTGACCGGTTATCTGGATGGAAATAAGATGATTCTGGATCCTGATAAATATTATTCAGACAAAACGTCCAGTTCAGTTGTGCTGATTCCACTTGCAGACTATAACCGTCTAGAAGAAAAAAATGAGACATTAAATGATGGAGAAGTGCTTCTTTTTTCTACTCAGACAAAAAGTTACGGACAGAATGAAATTTATTTAGATGATACAAAATTTAATGTAAAAAAAGAATTGGACAAATCAAAATTAGATGAGAAAAATAACGATAAAGATATTCCAATTACTTATATGATTATGAAAGACGAAGAACAGATTCTGAATATTTTAAAACAGACTTATGAAAAAAGTACACAGAATGATGAAACAAAAGCAAGCCTGATGGCAATGACTTATTATGAGGCTTTCGATATGAAAGGTTCCAGCGAATTAAAAAAGAACGTAGAACAACAGATCAGAACAGCACTGAGTGAGCAAGTTCCAGAAACTTTCTGCTCCTGTAGCGGAAGACAAATTAACAAAGACTCCTTTTACGAATTGTATGGCAGCCTCTTCTTCATGGGCATGTATATCGGCTTCATGTTCCTCATGGTAACAGTACTCATTATTTACTACAAACAGATTTCCGAAGGTTACGACGACAAAGGCCGTTACAAGATTATGCAGCAAGTTGGCATGGATAAACAAGAAGTAAAAAAATCCATTCGAAGCCAGGTGCTAATGATCTTCTTCCTGCCGCTTATTATGGCAATCATTCATGTGGCAGCAGCCTTCAAAGTCATTACAAAACTACTGGCAATGTTTTCCATGACAAACATCACATTATTTATTGAATGCACAATAGCAACAATTATAGTCTTTGCAGTGATTTATTGTATTGTATTTATGGTGACAGAACGAGAATATTATAGAATAGTAAAATAGTTTAGAAAAAGAAACAATTCAAAAAGGGACAGGTTAAAGTTCAATTGGGGACGGGGTTTTTCCAAAAACAATGTCATTAAGTTAAGGATTTTAGTAGTGTGAAAAGTAGTTTTTTACTT
>OGCN01003700.1_pt1 | contig 14259 bp, 8 predicted proteins | sample 1570181 | NCBI WGS metagenome assembly OGCN01 (sample SAMEA4370584, study PRJEB24528) | human gut metagenome | reverse complement strand
AAGTTCAGCTGGGATCTGAAGAACACTCTCGCTGACCCTGATGGCTATGCCAATATGAGCGCTGACGAGATCCTGGCCGACCTGTTTGACACCTATCACGGTGAGGCCGTATATCTGGGCGTCAAGGGCTACGGTGACCGGAATACCAACTGGGACCACAAGCCCACCTTCCAGCACCAGTTCTTCGTAGACGGCGACGTCCGCACCTTCACTGTGGACGCTGATGCCACATACAGCCTCCAGAACCAGCTGATGGAAGGCTATGTCTATGACATTGATGTGACCGCCAACGAGGTCACCGATGTTGAGCTGAAGGATAAGGGCCATGCCAATGTAGTCATGGGCGAGGTCACTGCCATCGGCAAGGACACCATCACTGTGGACGGCAAGACTCTGAACACCGCAGATTCCAAGACCTATGAGATCACCTCCAAGGCCGGCGGCTCCTCTGTGAAGGCTGCCTCTGTCAAGGTAGGCGACTCCGTTAAAGTTATGGTCAATGGCGATCAGGCCAAGACTGTCTACAAGGCCTTTGTTGCCGAGGAGTACAAGGCTCCTGTGTCCGGCACCCCCGGCGAGAAGACCCTGAAGAACTTCCTGTCCACTGCTCTGACCCCCGTTGGCACCTCTCTGTATGTCTACGGCGGCTCCTGGGACTGGCAGGACGTGAACTCCTCTAACCAGTCCATGACCATCGGCCTGTCCCAGAGCTGGATCGACTTCTTCCAGAGCCAGGACGCTAATTACACCTACAAGTACAATGCTGATCACAGCGAGAGCTACTATCCCCATGAGCAGTGGAACCAGTACTACTATGCCGGCATTGACTGCTCCGCCTTTGTAGGCTGGTCTGTCTACAATGTGATGAACACCGAGAACAGCACCGTGGCTGACAGTAATGGCTATGTAATGTCCGCCACTAAGCAGGCCAAGAACTTTGCTCAGACTCAGGGCTGGGGCACCTGGGAACAGAAAGCCCCCTTCAAGCCCGAGGACTTCAAGACCGGCGATATCTTCTCCATGAACGGCCACGTCTGGATCTGCCTGGGCAAGTGTGACGATGGCTCTCTGGTCATCCTCCACTCCACCCCCTCTGACAGCATCAACGGTCAGGGCGGCGGCGGCGTCCAGATCAACGGCGTGGGCGATTCCGAGAATTGCCAGGCTGTAAAGCTGGCCGAGAAGTACATGAGCCAGTACTATCCCCAGTGGTGGGAGCGCTATCACAAGGTCTATAAGAGTTTTGACAGCTACACTAAGTACAGCGGCAAAGATGCCGGCAAGTTCAGCTGGGATCTGAAGAACACTCTCGCTGACCCTGATGGCTATGCCAATAAGAAAGCTGACGAGATCCTGGCCGACCTGTTCGAGGGTATCACAATCCCCCAGCAGACCATGGAAGCCGTCTATCTGGGCGTTGAGAATTATGGTACTGTAACCAAGAATGAGAAGGAATCTTTCAAGCACCGTTTCTTCATCGATGGCGACATCAAGACTTACACCATTCCCGCTGACGGCGGCAAGTTCGAGATCCAGAACCAGCTCCAGGAGGGCTATATCTACGACATCACTGTGAAGGACGAGGCTCAGGTCGTTGACGTTGAGCTGAAGGACAAGGGTCACAACGATGTGGTCATGGGTGAGGTCACCGCCATCGGCGAGAACACCATCACCGTGAACGGCAAGACCCTGAACACCGCAGATTCCAAGACCTACGAGATTACCTCCAAGGCCGGCGGTTCCTCCGTCAAGGCTGCTACGGTTGCCGTGGGCGACACCGTCAAGGTCATGGTCAATGGCGATCAGGCCGAGACCGTCTACAAAGCCTTTGTCGCTGAAGAGTACAAGGCTCCTGTGTCTGGCACCCCCGGCAAGAAGACCCTGAAGAACTTCCTGGCTACCGCTATGGAGCCTGTGGGCACTGCCCTGTACGTCTATGGCGGCACCTGGGATTGGCAGGATGTGAACTCCTCCAACCAGTCCATGACCATCGGCCTGTCTCAGAGCTGGATCGATTTCTTCCAGAGCCAGGACAAGACCTACCACTATAAGAATCCCAATCCCGCTGAGAGTTACTATCCCCACAACGCATGGAACCAGTATTATTACGCTGGTATTGACTGCTCCGGCTATGTTGGCTGGTCTGTCTACAACCTGATGAACACCGAGAACAGCACCGTGGCCGACAACAAGGGTTACGTGATGTCCGCTACCAAGCAGGCTGGTGTCTTCGCTTCCAATGAGGGCTGGGGCACCATGGATATGGGCGATGTGCTGATGGATGAAACCACCGGCAAGCCTTGGGTCGATGAGGACGGCGATGGCCGCCGCATCTATGAGGGCCATGAGTTCAAGCCTGGCGACATCTTCTCCATGAACGGCCATGTGTGGATCTCCCTTGGCACCTGCAAGGATGGCTCCATCGTATTTATGCACTCCACCCCCAACACCACCAACGGTGCCGGTGTGCAGATCAGCGCCATCGGTCCTAACAAGAACTGCGAGGCCTATAAGCTGGCCAACCAGTACATGAACAAGTACTTCCCCCAGTGGAGCGAGCGCTACGGTGACCAGGTCCTGTGTTTGACCTTTGACAGCTATACCAAGGTTTATGGTGACTATGCTGGTAAGTTCAGCTGGAACCTGAAGAATGGCGTGATCTCCGATCCTGATGGCTATGCCGATATGACTCCTGCCGAGATCCTGGCTGATCTGTTCCATGAGAACACCGGCAGCTCCAGCGGCGGCAGCGATCACTCCGATCCCACCTATGCCATCCGCGCCTCTGCCGGAAAGGGCGGCTCCATCAGCCCCAAGGGCACCGTCCGTGTGGAGAAGAACGATTCCAAGACCTACACCATCACCGCTGACAAGGGCTACGCCATCGCTGACGTGACCGTCAACGGCAAGAGCGTGGGCGCTGTGGACTCCTACACCTTTAAGAATGTCACCAGCGACCAGACCATCCGCGCCACCTTTGCCCTGGAGGGCGCTGCGGAGCAGCCCGGCTTCTCCGACGTCTCCAAGAACGACTGGTTCTATGACGCGGTGCAGGACGCCGTGGACATGGGCCTGATGGCCGGTGTCTCCGCCGACCGCTTCGATCCCAAGGGCACCGTCACCCGCGCCATGGTCGCCCAGATCCTGTACGCCCGTGAGGGCAAGCCCACCGTCTCCGGCGCGGCTGCCATCTCTGACGTGCCTGCAAATGCCTGGTTCCACAATGCCATGCAGTGGGCCAAGGGCCAGGGCGTGATCGCCGGTTACCCCGACGGCCGCATGGATCCCAACGCCCCTGTCACCCGTGAGCAGCTGGCCGTAATTCTCCACAGCTACGCCCAGAAGAAGGGCATGAATGTGTCCAAGACCGCCGACCTGTCCGGTTATGCCGACTCCGCCGCCGTCTCCGTCTGGGCCAAAGACGCCATGAGCTGGGCTGTAGGCAGCGGCCTGATCTCCGGCCGGAGCGCCACCACCCTGGCGCCTGCCGGTTCCGCCACCCGTGCGGAGTGTGCCGTGATCTTCACCCAGATGTTCCAGAAGTAACGCACACCTCTTGCAATGTCCCGCCCCCCGGCCCCACTGGGGTTCGGGGGGCTCCACCTAACGGCCGATCTTCCCCGGCGTGGCATCTGCCCTGCCGAGAGAGCCAACCGGCCTCATCCCACCATAAGTTTGGAAGGCAGGAATATAGCTATGAAACCTTATGCACTGATCGATCTGCACTGTGATACTCTGACTGACTGCAAGTACAGCAGCGGTCTTGGGACCGATACTCTGGATGATCCCCAGCGTGTCCTGTCCCTGACCAGCATCCCCGAAGGGGTCCATTGGGCCCAGTTCTACGCCATTTTTATCCCCGATGAATGCCGCGGTGAGGATGCCATCCGCTATTACGAGGCCAATCGGGACAACTTCATCCGCCAGATGGACAAGTTCTCTGACCGCGTAAAACGTTGCCGCACCTGCGCTGATATGGAAGAGGCGTTCCAGTCCAACCGGACTGCTGCCTTCCTCAGTGTAGAAAACGGCTCTGCCCTGGCTGGCGACCTGGACCGGGTCCGCCTGCTGGCAGAGGACGGAGTCAAGGCCATCACCCTCACCTGGAACGGTGAGAATGAAATCGGTTCCGGCCACGTCAGCGAGCACGGCCTGACCGACTTCGGCAAGAAGCTGATTCCTGAACTGGAGAAGTACAATATCCTGGCGGACGTCTCCCACCTGAATGACGCCGGCTTCGCTGACCTGTTGGAGGTAGCTCAGAAGCCCTTTACCGCCACCCACTCCAACGCCCGTTCCGTGGCCGCCCACAAGCGCAACCTCACCGATGATATGATCCGCGAGATGGTGCGCCGTGAGTGCCTCATCGGCCTGAACTATTTCGTGGCCTTCCTCCGTGATGACCGGAATGTGGAGAGCCTGGATGATCTGTACCGCCATGTGGACCACTTCCTCTCCCTGGGGGCGGAGAAGTGCCTGGCTCTGGGCTCCGACTTCGACGGCGCCCAGCTCCCTGAGTGCCTGGACTCCCCTGCCAAGGCGGCCGGGATCTATGAGTATCTGCTCTCCCGCAACATCCCCGAGCCGGTGGCCTCCGGCATCCTCTATCAGAACGCACTGGACTTTTTCCACAGAAACAGCCTGTAAGTCCTAAAAAACGCTTGCTTCCCGCCGCCCGGGACGGCATAATAGAGCATACAGTATAAGCAGCAGTCAGGAGGAGGCACAGTGATGTCAGAGAGTGTGTATTTGATCGGCGAGTCCCGCACCAACCTGGATAACGCCATCACCAAGATCTTCAATTCCTTTTACCTCGCCTTTGAGGTAGACCCGGAGACCGACCAGATCCTGCAATTCGGCTGCACCCATACGGTGGACCTGACCGAGACATTCCTCTCCCGCCTCTTTGTGGGGCAGAATCTGTGGGAGCGGAAAGAGACGCTGGAGGCAGAGCTGAACCGCCGCTACGGCGGCTCCTCCAAAAAGGCGATCGTGGTGGCCTATCTGGATGCCATCAAACGGTATCCCTCTTTGAAGGAAGCCGCGCGGCGGCATTCCTGAGACCGAATGCTCCGAGGGCGGCTGTCGTATGACAGCCGCCCTCGGAGCTTGATGTCAATTCAATTTTGGCAGATAGGCCAGGGGATTCACCGGCTCCCCGTCCGCCAGTAGTTCCAGGTGGAGGTGGGGCTCCAGGCCGCTCTCCGCCAGGGCTGTCCGCCCCACCTCGCCCAGCACGGCGCCGGTATCCACCAGGTCGCCCACCGCCACCGCGGTCTTCTGGGCCAGGTTGGAATACACCGCCGTCACCCCGTCCGGCTGAAGAATGGTCACCGTGGTGCCCATCATGGCGTCGTCATACACCTCAGCCACCTGGCCCTCTCCGGCCGCCAGCACCTTCCGGCCCTCCTCGGCGGCGATGTCGATCCCCCCATGGGTCCGCCAGTCCCCCATGGTCTCGTCATAGGCCAGGGCCTCCACCGTGAAGCCCCGGAGCACCTGCCCCTTCACCGGCCAGGTGTAGACCACCTCCCGGGGCTGCGCCGGTGCGGCCGTCTCCGCGTCCTTCTTCGGTTGAGGATCGTCCGGCTGAGCCGCCGGCTCCGGCGTAGGCTGAGGCTGGTGGGACTGCTCGCCGGGAAAGACCGCGCTGCTGTCCGGCAGGGTGACGCTGGGGTTCGCTGTGACCGGCTCCTGCGCCGGCTCGCTCCCGCTGACGGAGCGGATGAGATAATAGCCCGAAATTCCAATTGCGGCGACGCACAGGAACAGGACTATGTAGAAGCCCTTTCCCAGCACGAAGTCGCCCAGTTTTTCCAATCGGTTCCGTTTCATGGAAACCACCTCCGAAACCTATTGTGGACAGGCTCGGGGCACATTATACCCGTAGGCTTCCATTTTTTCAGCGTCCGCGGGAAAGGCGTACAGAAATGTGAAACTTGGATAGACGGATTCCCTAGAGATGTGGTATACTTTATCCACGAAACTTGTCAAAGTGAGGAAACAGCCATGTACCGTACCATTACCCTTTCCAATGGAGCCCGGCTTTTGACTGAATACATTCCGGGGGCCCGCTCCGCCGCCCTCGGATTTTTCGTGGGGGCGGGCTCCCGCCACGAGCGCGCCACAGAAAACGGCGCGGCCCATTTTATTGAACACCTCTCCTTTAAGGGCACTGACCGGCGCTCCGCCGCTGACCTGGCCCGGGAGATCGACGCCATCGGCGGTCAGGTCAACGCCTATACCACCAAAGAGAGCACCTGCTACTACGCCCGGTGCCTGGACCGCCACCTGGACCGGGCCTCTGACCTGCTGTGCGATATGCTGTTCCATTCCCGCTTCGCCCAGGAGGATGTAGAACTGGAGCGGAGCGTGATTCTGGAGGAGATCGGGATGTACGAGGATGCCCCGGAGGACCTGTGCGCCGACCGGCTGTCCATGGCGGTCTATAAGGGCCGCCCCCTGGGCCGCCCCATCCTGGGCCGCTCCTCTACCCTGAATGAGATGACGGGGGAATCCCTGCGCCAGTGGCAGGCGGAGCACTACTGTCCCGGCTCTATCGTGGTTGCCTTGGCAGGCCGCTTTGAGGAGCGCCACATCACCGCCCTGCGGGAACGGCTGGCCGCCCTGCCCGCCTCCACACCCCGCCGGATGCGGGACGCGGTCTACCACCCCGCTGTCACCGTGCGCCGGAAGGCCATTGAGCAGAACCATCTGATCCTGGCCTACCCCGGCCTGTCCTATCGGGATGACCAGCGCTACGCCCTGCTGCTGCTCAACTCCATCCTGGGGGGAGGCTGCTCCTCCCGCCTCTTCCAGGAGCTGCGGGAGAAGCGGGGGCTGTGCTATACCGTATATTCCTATGTGGCCGACCATGCGGACACCGGTCTGCTGGGTATCTATACCGCCACCGGCAGCGAACAGGAGGCTCAGGCCCTGGATGCCGTGCGGAACATCGTCAGCGACCTGGCTGAGCATGGTCCCACCCAGGAGGAGTTGGACCGTGCCCGGGAACAGGCTCAGGCCGGCCTTCTAATGGGCCTGGAGTCCGTCCAGTCCCGAATGAGCCACCTGGGCGCCTCCGGCCTTCTGTACGGCCGGGTGCGGGAGGTCGATGAGCTTCTGGAGTGCTATGAGCAGGTGACTCGGCAGGAGCTGCGCCAGCTGGCCCAGCATCTCTTCCGCCCTCAGGGGGCCTCTCTCTCTGCTGTGGGCCGGGTGCGCGCCGCGGAGGAGTACGCCGGCTGGCTCGCCCACTGACCTTTCCTCACAGAATACAAAAACACACGGCTCCCGTTGGGAGCCGTGTGTTTTCTGTCTGGATCGAAATCACTCAAACCGCCGCATTTTCCTTGTTCTTATGGCGGCTGAACAAGGCCTTCCGCTTGGTACCGTCCGGATTCTCGCGCCGAATCAGCAGATAGAAGGCGGGCATCAGGAACATGGCCAGCACCGTGGAGGCCACCAGGCCGCCGATGATGATATAGGCCATATCCTTCATCATGCTCATGCCGCTGTCGGTAGAGAAGATCATCGGCACCATGGAGATAATGGTGGTCAGGGTAGTCATCAGGATGGGGCGCAGACGGGTGGTGCCCGCCTCCACCAGGGCCTCACCCAGGGGCATGGTCCGGCGCAGCTGGTTGGTGCCATCCACCAGATAGATGCCGTTGTTCACCGCAATACCCACCAGCATTAGGAAGCCCATCAGGCCCAGAATGCTCATGGGGCGACCGGACAGGAACATCAGGCCGATAGAGCCCACCAGGCTCAGAGGAATGCACAGCATGACCATGATGGACAGCTTGGGGGAGTCGAACTGGATGCCCATGACCAAGAACACCAGGAAGATGGCGGACAGCAGGGCGGTACTTACGCTCTGGGTGGCCTCCTCCGTGGTGGAGTCCAGCGATCCGGTCCCCACCGTGACCCCCTCGGGAAGGGTCAGCCCCCGCACCGCGCTGTCGATGGCGCTGGCCGCGGTGTACTTGGCGGTATCCGTTGTGGTGGCCGTGACAGTAACGCTGTACTGCCCGTCCTGCCGGGTGATGCTGGGCAGGGTGGTGATGTACTCCACGTCAGCGATGTCCCGCAGAGTGATCATACGGCCGCTCTGGGTGGCAACAGGGTAATCCAGAAGGGTCGTGATGTCATCATACTTGCCCTCAGGGTACTCCAGCACCACATCGTACTCCGAATCGGAGTCTCCATAGTTGTCCAGGGTGGTAGCGGTCATGCCGTTGAGCAGGTAATAGACCTGCATGGCCACTGCGGATTCCGTGGTCCCCAGGGCCTGAGCCTTCTGGGAGTTCACCACCAGGCGGCCCTTAACGCGGCTCTGGTCGAACCCGTTGGCCACCCGGATCACGCCGGGGACCTGGCCCATGGCGTCGGCCACCTGATCCGCACCCTGCTCCAGGATGTCCAGGCTGTCGGCCACCAGGGTCACATCTTTGGTATTGCCCCCTCCCATCATGGCGCCCATGCTGGAGTCGCCGCTGGTGGGAGTGACCGCCAGGTCCATGCCGGGGGAGCTGCCGAAGCGGTTGGTGTACTCCTCCACCGCCGCCTCACTGCTGCGCTTGCAGCCGTCCACCGCGTAGGCGGTGAAGGTGGCGGTGTTCTCCGATGCGCTCAGAGTCACCTTTTCAAAGTTGGGATCCGCCAGAAGGGCATCTTCCAGGTCTTGGATCCGCTCGTCCATGACCGACAGCTTGGTGCCGGAGCGGAAGGTGGCCTCCAGGCTGACGCTGCCGTCATAGTTGTCCGGCATCAGCACAAACTCCATCTGGCTGGCCAGCAGGATGGCCGCCAGGAAGCAGGCCACGCCCACCGAGACCACCCTGCCAGGGCGGCGCAGCAGGCCGGGCATGACCCGGCGGTAGAAGGCACGGAACCGGGCCAGGAGCCGGTTGATGGGCAGTTCCTCCTTCGCCTTTGGCTTGAGCCATACGAAGGCCAGGGGGACCACCACCACAGCGCATAGGAAGGAGGAGAGCATGGTCAGCAGAATAGTCCAACTCAGGGGACCGGACATCATCCCCACCAGGCCTTCGGCCATCGCCAGGGGGATATAGACCACCACGGTGGTCAGCGTACCGGCCAGGGTGGACATGATCATGGTGGAGGTGCCCTCCACCGCCGCCTCCCGGAAGTCCAGGCCGTTCTCTCGGGAGCGCATACAGCTCTCCAGAATGACGATGGAGTTATCCACGATCATACCGATGGCGATGATGAGGGAGGTGCCGGTCATCAGGTCGATGGCAAAGCCGGCAAAGTTCAGAAGGATCACCGCCAGCAGGATGGACAGGGGCATACTGATGCCCACGATCAGGCTGGCCCGCAGGTCGCCGAAGAAGAGGAACAGCACCAGCATGGTCAGGATGATGCCGGTGATCAGGGTGTTCAGCACCTCTCCCAGGGTCTCCATGATGCTGTCCGCCTCGTTGTAAATAACCTCGAAGCTCAGGCCGTCCACGCTGTACTGGTCTAAAATTTCCATGACGTCCTCGCAGACGTCCACGGTGGCGGCGCTGTCCTGCTTGGTCACACTGAGCATGACGCTGTCGCCGCCGTTGTAGCGGCTGAGGTTCTCCGCATCCTTCTCATACACGTTGAAGAAGGTGCACAGATCCCCCAGGGCCACCATCTGGCCCGACGGGGTCTGGATGGGCAGGTTCCGGAAGTCGGCGTTCACATCCACGCTGCCGTAGACGCCCAGGGCGATGTCCTGGGTGCCTAGGGTGACGTCACCCACCGGCATATCAAAGTCGGCCGCCGCAATGGCGGAGCCCACCGCCGAAATGGAGAGGTGGTACTGCTGAAGGGCCGCCTCATCCAGCACGATGCGCAGATACTCGTCCTGGGCCCCGGTGACCTCCACCTGGGCCACGCCGCCCACGCTCTCGATCACCGGCACCACCGTGTCGTTGAGGTAGCTGGCCGCGTCCATCCCCTCGGGGGCCACAGCGGAGAGGATCATGGTGGGCATGAAGTCGGCGCTCAGCTCCATGATCAGGGGGTCCTCGCAGTCCTCCGGGAGAGTGGGCATCAGGTTGTCCATGGAGTTCTTCAGGTCGGAGTAGACCTCATCCATGTCCACACCGTACTTATAGGTCAGCTGGAGCATGGCGTAGTTGTCAAAGGAGTAGGAGTTGACGCTGTCGATGTCGGACAGGGTCTCGCACTCGTCCTCAATGGGCTGGGTGACCAGCCGGTCGATGCTGTCGGCGTCCGCCCCAGGCCAGGTGACCATCACCAGCTCCATGGGCATCTCCATGTCAGGCATATACTCCAGGGGCATCCCGGTCAGGGAGGCCGAGCCGAACACCACCACGGCCAGGATCATCAGGATCACCGAGGTGGGCCGGCGCAGGATCAATCGAATCAGTTTCATGGATTACGGCGCCTCCGTCCCGCCGGCGGCACTGCCGGAGGCATCCGATGTGCCGGAGGCGTCAGCAATCCCTTCCGCTTCCTCCTGTCCGGCCAGGCGGATGGGCGCGCCGTCCTTCAGTCCGGCGGACCAGGTGGTGATCACCTCATCCCCGGCGGTCAGTCCGCTGGTGACGGCGATGGTATCCGCGGTGTACAGGCCCACCGTTACCTCGGTGCGCACCACGGTCCCGTCCTGGGCCACATAGACATAGGCGTTGCCCTCGTCAAAATAGACCGCGTCGCTGGGGATGGCCCCGCTGGACCGGTAGGCGGTGGTGGTCAGTTCCACCGCCAGGCCGTCAGGCAGGGACTGGGCCTCGTTGATGACCGCCTTGACCTTGAACAGGCCGGTGGCCGCGTCCACCACGCCGCTGATCTCCGTCACCGCGCCCTGATAGGTACGGCCATCACTGACCACCGAGACCTCTTGGCCGGCGGTCAGGGTCTGGCGCACCTGGTCGGTGACGTAGAAGGTGACCGTTTTATTGCTGCCGTTGGAGATGACAAAGGCCACCGTTCCGGAGGCAGCAAAGTTATTCAGGGTCAGATTGACCGCCTCCACCACCCCGGAGATGGGGGCGGTCATGTTATAGAGGGACAGCTGGTACTGGGCGGAGTTCACGCCCACCTGGGCGGACTGGATCCCCGCCCGGGCGGAGCTCAGGCCGGCCCGGGCCGCCTCGACCCCGGCCTGGGCGGACAGCAGAGCCTGGTTGGCCTGGTCCACCTCCGCCTGGGAGGCGGCGCCCATCTCAAAGAGGTGCTGGGTATCCTCATAGTTATCCTGGGCCAGACGCAGCTGCTCCTCCAGCACCGGCAGGTCGGCGCCGCCGTAGCCCGCTTGGGCGCTGTTATAGCTCTCCCGGGCACTCTGATAGGCCGCCTGGGCATTCTGGAGGGCCAGGCGGGCACTCTCGTCGTCGATGCGGCACAGGGGGTCCCCGGCGGAAACCGTGTCACCCACCGAGACCATGACCTCCTCCACATTGCCGGAAACCAGAGAGACCACGCTGGCGGTGCCCTCTGCGGAAATGGTCCCGATATAGGTGCTCTCGGTGCTCAGTTCGCCGGTCTGTGCGGCGGTGGTCTCCACTGTCACCGTCCGGTCCAACATGGGTTCCTTCTCCTCCGCACAGCCGGCCAGCGTCAGGGCCAGCGCTGCGCAGAGCACAGCGGAAATGGTACGTTTCATGGGGTGATCTTCCATCCTTTCTCTTACATCAGGCCCTGCTCCACCGCCCAGCGGTAGCTGGTGCGGGCGGAGAGCAGATCCCTCCAGGCCCCGTCCACTGCGGACTGGGCGGCCGCCAGGTCATCCTGAGCGGCCAGCAGCTTCATCTTGGATACCTGACCCAGCTCATACCGCTTCTGGGTGGTCTCCAGCACCGTCTGCTGCCAGGCCAGGGCGGAACGCTTGCTGTTCAGGGTGTTCTCCTTGTCCGCCAGGGAGTCATACAGGGTGCGGAAAGAGGTCTCAAATTCCTGGAAGGCGGACTGATAGGTCAGCTTGGCGGCCGCCCAGGTGTGCTCGGCAGCCTGGAGCAGGTACTGCTTCCGGGAGCCCCGGTAGTCGCTCTGGGCGTCGTTCCAGTCCTCCTTGGCGTCCTTCAGCGTCTTTTCCGCATTGCGGAGGGTCCAGCTGGCCGCCTTGGCTGCGGCCAGATCGGCCTCATAGTCTGGCGCGGTCCACCCGTCCTCTCCCTGGACAGGCAGGGCGCCCAGGGAGATCTCCCCGGTGGGCTCCGCCCCAATCAGGGTCTGAAGCTGAGATTTATAGGTCGTGATCGTGGTGTCCAGCGTGTTCAGCTGGCTGACCACCTGGGTGCGCTGCGCCTCCACCTCGTCCACGTTCTGCCTGGACACCTGGCCCAGCTGCTGGCGCAGGCGCAGCTCCTCCAGGCTCCGGTCCAGGGCGGCCAGGCTCCGCTGGCCGTCGGCGGCCTGCTGCTCCAGACCCACCAGGGTGATGTACAGGGTCTGACCGGCGGCCACCATCTGATCCACCGTGCTGTTCAGCTGCCAGACCACATCGGCGTTGTCCGCCTGGACCTCGCCCTCCTTCAGATCGTCAAAGGTGTCCCGAAGGGAATCGTATGCGTTGGCCAGGGCGCTGTCATCCCCGCCCATGACGGTGATGTACCACTGGGCGTTGGCGATGTCGTTGAGCTGCCGCCGCAGATCCTCGTACATCAGATCGTAGTCGATCCCCTCGATCCCGCTGATGTTCTCCGAGAGCACCCGGGCGCTCAGGCTCCCCGACCGGATCCGGCTGTCCAGATTGGCCCAGGTCACCGTCCCCTCCGGGTCCGGCGGGAGCTTTGTTTCCTCCTGTACCTCCTGGGAGGCGCTGTCCGCGGTTCCTTCCTGCTGGCTCTCGGCGGCCATCGCCGGCCCCGTCAGTGTGCCGGCCGCCATCACAGCGGCCAGCAGCAGGGCAAATGTTCGTCTCATGGGATGATCCTCCATTTTTCACATCGGTCATTCGTCCGGTTCGTGTCTCTGTCAGTTTTCATCATAGTCTCCAAAGGTAAACTCAACGTAAACAAGGCCGGGATCCCCTCTGTGCACACTCACTGTTTTCCTCTCCGGCCGTCCGGTGCTCTTCGTCAAAATCACAGAAGGCAAAAAAAGCGCAGGAAGTTTACATTGGGTTTACCAGGCTCCGTTACCCTCAACATATAAGGGGCATTGCAGCATCCCGTCCACAGCGGGACACCCGGCTTTGACGTGGACCGCTCTTCTCTTTATACTATACTGTATCAGTACCAAGCAATCGAAACAGATCAGGCGGTTCACACCGCCCTCCGGGAGGCGGCCCCTCTCCGAGCATGAGCCCGGGGCCGGTTCCCCATCTCGACACAAAGGAGCGATGGAGATGGCAACCATCTTGCTGGTGGAGGATGAGGCCTCCATGCGCCTGCTCACCTGCGCCAAGCTGAAGCATCAATTTACCATCATCTGCGCCAAGGACGGCGTGGAGGCTCTGGAGCTGCTGGAGCGGCAGCCCGTGGATCTGATCATCGCCGATGTGATGATGCCCCGGATGGACGGCTATACCCTGGTCCAGACCCTGCGGGACCAGGGCAACGGCATCCCGGTGCTGCTTCTCACCGCCAAGCAGTCCTTCGAGGACAAGCGCCGTGGCTTCTCCTCCGGCGTGGACGACTACATGACCAAGCCGGTGAACTACGAGGAACTGACCTGGCGGATCAACGCCCTGCTCCGCCGGGCCCATATCGCCAGCGAGCGGCGGATCGTCATCGGCCCGGTGGTGCTGGACTCCAACACCTATACCGTCTCCCGGGGCGAGCAGGTGCTGGAGCTGCCCAAAAAAGAGTTCGAGCTGCTCTATAAGCTGCTCTCCTACCCCGGCCAGATCTTCACCCGGAATCAGCTGCTGGACGATATATGGGGCTTCGACTCCGAGAGCGGGGAGGACACCGTCAAGACCCACATCAGCCGCCTGCGCAACAAGCTGCGGGACATTCCCGAGTTTCGAATCGTCACTATCAAGGGCCTGGGATATAAGGCGGAGATCACAAAGGAGGAGCAGCCATGAAAAAGCGACGTCCGTGGCGGAACCGCACGCTGGCCTTCTGGCTGTCCATCGAGTCCGTTGTGGTCACACTGGTGACAGTGGCCCCCTTTGCGATGCTCCACATTCTGGACCGGTTCCACTGGCTCCGGGCATCCACGGTCTCGGTGCTCGGAATTCTCGCGGTGATGGGGCTGGTGGTGGGGATTACCGCCACGCTGTTCAGCCGCCAATTCAACCGAATGGTGTCCGGCCTGACCCGGGGCTTAAAGGCAGTGGCAGACGGG
>OGCN01003696.1_pt1 | contig 14275 bp, 9 predicted proteins | sample 1570181 | NCBI WGS metagenome assembly OGCN01 (sample SAMEA4370584, study PRJEB24528) | human gut metagenome | reverse complement strand
GCACAGATGCGATGACAAAAGATCCCTCACTTTATAATATCGTAAACTGGCTGACCCTCGGTACCGCTGATATGGTAAAGGGCGCATTTTCGCCGGAAAAAACACTGTCGCTTGAACATTGGCTGGATTCACTTGGCGTTGTCTCTATTGCTTTTGGCGCGTATGAATTAGCCCAGAAATATGCTCCGACGATGATTGATGATGTGGCGGCGTTTGAAAATACAGCGGCTCAAAACACTGTGGAAATCAACCTGCCAGAAGATGCTCTGATTGTCCGTGATACCAAATACGTTGATGAAAGCGGTCATGTTGACTATCCTAAATATGCACCGGATAATGGATTTGTGGCAGGAACAAAGCATATAGAGACGGTATGTCTCTTAGTTCTGAGAAATCCGGTAACACATATCAACATTGATGTGGATGTGGAAGAAATGGTGCAGGATAAAAGAGGATTGGCAACCTATGGGCAAATCAAGGATTATGTTCTGGAACGCAGCGGCTTGAAGGTCAGTAGTCTTTATATCGCTCAGGTAAAGCAGAAACATGGCATTATTGAGCGCGAGAACTACAATAAACCGAAATCCGAGGATGTCAGGCAGCCACAATGCCCACCAGACAAGGAAAGAGCCATTACGGAGGCATTGAAACATTTTGGAATGATTTGACTTCAACACAAGAAAAAGCCGAAGCAGTACCTTTACAGTGCTGCTTCGGCTTTTTTACTGTTTAGCCTTATATGCTTCGCCCCATGCCCACATGGAATCCAGAATGGGCTTCAGGCTCTTGCCGAGTTCCGTCAGAGAATATTCCACTCTCGGTGGGACTTCGGCGTAGACCTTGCAGTTTACCAGTCCGCTTTCCTTCATTGCCCGGAGCTGGGCGGTCAAGACCTTTTGGGACACATTGCCTACGGACTTTTTCAGTTCCCCGAACCGCTTCGTTCCCGGCATCAGGTCACGCAGGATCAGCACCTTCCACTTGTCCCCGATGAGGGTCAGCGTAGTCTCCACGGGACAGGCAGGAAGTTCGTTCTTTGCTTTTGCTTGCAACGGTGTACAAAGGGAACATAATAAAAAACTTAATAATGGACTGCCAATCTTACACAAAGTACCGCCCAAACGAGACTACGGGCGGTATTTTTGTATCTTGGCGGAGAAAGGAGGAACTTCCTACGGGGGCTTGACTGAAAAGTTGAGCCCCTTTTTTACGCCCAAAAACAGGAGGTAAATGCTTATCCCTACCCGGCTTTTCAAACAGGCGGTTTCCCTCTCCAGACAGGCCAGAGCCATTGAAGCCGCCCTTGACGGCATTAACCCGCTGAACGCCGGAAAGAAGAAAGAGGAAGCACTCTCCCTGCTGAAAAAATGGTTTCCGCAGATGGAGAACTTCTCCGGGCAACTGAAAAAGTACAAGGTTACGATTAAAGACCTGTTAGCGGAAAATGAAAAGCTGGAAGCAAGGGCAAAGGCCAGCGAAAGCGGCAAAATCAAAGACCGCATGGAGCGTGCGAAGCTGAAAAGCGAACTGGAAAATATGCAAAGGCTGGTTGACCGTATTCCGCCAGAAGTGCTGGCGGAGTTGAAACGGGGGCGGCATTATGGAAAGGAAAGGTGATTTTATAAGTATCAGATACAAAAAGGAAACCGAGGTCGTAACTTTTCAAGGGAAAGAAATCACGCTGGAAAATCTCTCCCCGGTATTCACGCCGGAGCAGGAAGCGGCCAAACGCCGGGAACTGGAGCAGCAGCTTTATGAGGTGTTCCGCAAGTACGCCGATAGACGGCAGAATGAGGAAATCGGGGCGTAAGGTTTTCCAAAGCCATCGTTGATTTGCGGGGCTGCTGGCGGTATAATAGAAGTGTCAGCAGCTCCGTTTCTTTTTTAAGAAAAGGAGCGATAACATGAATAATCGAATAGACGCGATCTATGCAAGGCAATCGGTAGACAAAAAGGACCGCATTTCCATTGAAAGCCAGATTGAATTTTGCAAATACGAATTGAAAGGCGGGAACTGCAAGGAATACGCAGACAAAGGGTACAGCGGCAAGAACACAGACCGCCCGAAGTTTCAAGAACTGGTGCGGGACATCAAGCGGGGCTTGATTGCAAAGGTCGTGGTTTACAAGCTCGACCGTATCAGCCGTTCCATTCTGGACTTTGCCAACATGATGGAGCTGTTCCAGCAGTACAATGTGGAGTTTGTGTCCTCTACGGAAAAGTTTGATACCTCCACGCCGATGGGACGGGCCATGCTGAATATCTGTATCGTGTTCGCCCAGCTTGAACGGGAAACGATACAGAAGCGGGTGACGGACGCTTACTACTCCCACAGTCAGCGGGGCTTCAAGATGGGCGGGAAAGCCCCTTACGGCTTCCATACGGAGCCGATCAAGATGGACGGTATCAACACAAAGAAACTGGTGGTAAACCCGGAGGAAGCGGCCAATATCCGGCTGATATTTGAGATGTACGCCCAGCCCACAACCTCCTATGGGGACATTACCCGTTACTTTGCGGAGCAGGGGATTTTGTTCTATGGCAAAGAACTGATACGCCCCACACTGGCGCAGATGTTACGCAATCCCGTTTATGTACAAGCGGATTTAGATGTGTACGAGTTTTTCAAAAGTCAAGGGACGGTCATTGTCAATGACGCCGCCGACTTTACGGGAATGAACGGGTGTTATCTGTATCAGGGCCGGGATGTAAAGGCCAGCAAGAAAAACGACTTGAAAGACCAAATGCTGGTGCTGGCTCCCCATGAGGGCATTGTCCCCTCTGACATCTGGCTGGCGTGCCGCAAGAAGCTGATGAACAACATGAAAATCCAGTCCGCCCGGAAAGCCACCCACACATGGCTGGCGGGGAAAATCAAGTGCGGGAACTGCGGCTATGCGCTTATGAGTATCTTCAATCCGTCCAGAAAACAATATCTCCGCTGTACGAAACGGCTGGACAATAAAAGCTGTCCGGGCTGTGGGAAAATCATCACCTCCGAACTGGAAGCGATGGTCTATCAGCAGATGGTGAAGAAGCTGGAAAATCACAAGACGCTGACGGGCAGGAAGAAAGCGGCAAAGACCAACCCGAAAATCGCCGCCTTACAAGTGGAACTTCTCCATGTGGACAGCGAGATTGAAAAGCTGGTGGACAGTCTGACGGGCGCAAACAATGTCCTGCTCTCCTATGTGAATGTGAAGATAGCGGAACTGGACGGGCGCAAGCAGGAACTTGTGAAGCAGATAGCGGAATTGACGGTCGAAGCCATCAGCCCGGAACAGGTCAATCAGATTTCCGGCTACCTCGACACATGGGACGATGTATCCTTTGACGACAAGCGGCGGGTGGTGGATTTGATGATTACCACCGTAGCCGCCACAAGCGACAGCTTGAACATCACATGGGAAATCTGACGGGCGGCACACCTCCCGTCAGACCGTTACTTTGTGTAGTCCCTTGTAAACTGTACTTTTGTGTGAGCTAAATCGTTATTCTTTTTTGCCATAAAATCACCTTTCCTTTCTTACAGTAGTGCCTGAACAACTCTATTGTAACGGAAAGGTGATTTTTTTGTATAACAATTTGACTCCACCCGCATAGCAGGTGGGTTTTGGTTTCAGGCATTTCCATTTTTCGGAACACGAAAAACTCCAATGCCTTCAACAGGCTAAAGCCCATACAAAAAAGCTCTGCCATGCGGCAGAGCTTTTGATCCATACATTCGTACCGCCAAGGCCAATTCCAACACCTGACAGCGTTGTATATAATGATAGCATATTCAACCGAGATCTTCAAGGAAATCACATTCACACAATTCTAGTTGCCTGTCCAACCCATCTCCTTCACTCGCAACTTATCAAAAGTATCTGCTAGTACATCTCCTTTTTCCAGTACTTACCCATTCACTCGGATCTATAACCCGATTCATTTCCATATGTCTCCATAAACCATTTATCCTAACACCTCTCTCAAAAGCAAAACGGCGCTATATAATAGCGCCGTTTCACCTAGGGTATCCAGAATGTAAAAAAGGGGATGTATGATATCACAAAGCTGCGATACGCTGCATAACAACCGCCAGTTCCGCACGGGTAACTGCACCTGCCGGGTCAAACTGATTGTTTTCCTTACCGATCATGATGCCTGAAGTCTGCATCTGCGCAACTGCGTCCTTGGCCCAACTGCTGATCGAAGCATCATCCGCATAAGCTGCAGCTTCATTGGCGGTGGGCAGTGTCTTACCCTGTGCCTTGACATATGCGCTCAGCATAACGGCCAGCTGTTCCCGCGTTACCGCCTCAGTCGATCCAAAAGTCGTCTGACTAGTGCCGTTGGTAATACTCTGCTGGGTTGCCCAACCGACATACGGTGCATAGTATGCATCCGCGCTTACATCGGTATAGGCTGCGGCAGCAGATGCGTCCCCGACGGTGCCTGCACTGCGACCTAGGACTGTGACTGCCATTGCACGATCTACCGACTGCTCCGGGCTAAACTGTGTGGCAGAAGTTCCGCTGAACAGCCCCTGCTTTACACCCTGTTCAATCGCATCCTGCGCCCAATGACCGTCAATGTCGGTAAACTCGCTCGATGTTGCCTCGGGCGTTGCGACAGCCTTGCCTTCATAGTACAAAACGCCATCCTTCTTGCTATACTTAGAGAAGAAGTCCTCCCAGATCATCTCGGCCTGCTCAGGCAGGTATGCATGCGGAGAGTTTTTCACCTCAGTGAACCGAACCAACGGCACACCATCTGCATTCTGATATTCCTGCGTCACATATCGTCCAGTTTCGTCGGTCTGTCCGACTGCCGTTGTGCTTGCACCATTGGCTCGCGTCCAATACGAAATGGTATCATGGCTGAGCGTACCCTCTGCCAGCGACGCACCGTCTTCACCATCATACTCGCCCTTCATATTCCAAACCGGAACAGCAATATCGTTAAGCTGTACCGTCTCATAATAAGCACCCATATTGGAACCAACGGGAGCAAATGCGGTAAACAGGTCACTTTCTTCCAGTGCCAGCAACCAGGTCATGCAAGAACCGTTGGAATGTCCGGTCGCATAAACGCGTGTCGCGTCAATCGTGTAGTCTTCCTTAACCTGTGCAACGACTTGATGGAAATACGACAGTTCATCAACCGGTTCCTCGACGGTCAGTCCCATCAGTGGGTTATTCCAATACGGTACTGGAATATTACCCATGACGCCATCAGTCGGATATCCCTGCGTAAACACAACAATGAAACCGTTTTCCTCTGCGACATCCTGCCAGCGGCTATCTCCGGTAAACGCAGTCATTGCGCTGGAGTAACCATGCGTCGCGACTACAAGCGGCACTGCTTCACTGCTGCTATAAGATGAGGGAACATATACCATCCAACGTCGCTGCTTGCCGTCAATCATCTGCTCATAGGTAAAAAATCCCGTCTTTTCGTCATTGGTATGCTCGACCGTCCACTCCAGACGTCCTTCTGGATCGCCAACAAATCTCTGCACCTTAGACAGAAACTCTTCATAGAGAACTTCCGGCGTCATTTCATCGGCCTTTACACCGTCTGTTACCCAGACACGCTGCCGGTCATTTTCTTCACTGACATATACGGTCTGTGCATACGAATTTGCACTTGTTTGTTCAGCATCGTTGGCCGTAGCCCAGTAAGCTTCCACTGCATCACTGTTATCTGATTCATCCTCTGATTCAACGATCCACATAGGAACCGGAACGTCACAGTTTGGAATCGCATTTTCCTGCTGTCCTACCAGATTCTCCGCCTCCGCAAATGGATAACTCAGTGCATCGCCCAGCGTATCAATCGCGCTTTCCGGCACGGCACTACCGCCGACTGAAGCTGCACCCGCAAAGATTGCCGGCCATGCCATTGCAAATTCGTGTGCAGAAGCACCGCCTTCTTCATATCCAACCAGATAGAACGCGCGCTCATCCATGTCAAACGGCGCATCCAATGTTTGAGACTTACTGCGGATAGTATCGTAAACTTTCTTTAAAAACGCCTGATCGTCACGATCGTCGTCCGACAGATCAATGTTCCAAGTCTGCCCATCCTGCGGCTCTACATAGACGGTCGCAATGCCCAGCTCATCCGAAAGAGCCTTCCACGCCTGTCCTTTTTCACTTTCCACAAAACTCTTAGCCGTCATTCCATCCGGAGTCAAAATCATCACGCCATCGGTGCACGGCTCAAAATTTTCCGGAATATATACGCTGTACTGTCCGACCAAGCCATCGGCATTGATCTTTTGTTCATGGAACATGCCGCTGACCGGCGGCGCATACGGATCATTGGGATCCACCGCTCCATATTGTGCCGCAGCGCTTGCTGTTGTAATCAACATTGAAGCAGTCAGAACGACCGCTCCCACTCGTTTCCAGCCCTTCTTCATGAGAAATCCTCCTTTCAACTGCATCCTTAGATGCTGATTTCAGTATACGGGAAAGACTGGAATAAGAACATGGAGAATCAAACGATTTTTTGTACAAATCCACACTAGCCTGCATTTTTCCAGTTTTGCCGGGTCTGCTCCATCTTTTCAACACCTTCCGGTACCGTATCCAGGCCAAGCAATACCCGCCGATACAATTCATAAATTTGCTCGGAAAGCGCAAGTTCCTGCTGCGTTGGCAGAGGTCGCGGGTCGGACAAACCTTCTAAAAAAATATCTGCATCAATACCTTCTGCCTGCATATTTTGACGCAACTGCGCCCTGATATCGGCATCCTGATAAGCCGGTAAAATCCATTCATCTGTCAGAATCTCGGCACCTTGCTTTCCGCACACAAACTTTAAGAATGTCCAAGCCGCTTCGGGTTCAGTCGTGTTGCGGTGTATGATAAGCGGTGTAATCCAAGCATCATTCTCGTTGGGCTGTTCCTCCGACCAAACCGGTCGTTCGATCACCCCCCACGAAAAATCCAGCTGACCACTTTGGGCATCCATATGCAAGAAGTTCATATACCAGCTTCCCTGTATAAACATTGCATACCGCCCGGTTTCAAACATACGCTGCGAATCCAAGCGCATCTGATTGCCTACAATATCCGCAATGCCGCCACTATCCTGCATGTCCAACCATAACTGTAATCCCGCTGCTAAATTTTGAAAATCATCCTGTGACCAGTCAAATGCATGCTGGCTCATATAGTATAAAATATGCTTCGGCTCCAAAATCAGCGTCGCTCCCCATCGATTCTCCTGCATCTTTTGCAGCCGCTCAGTCAGAGTCTGCGCCAGATCGGCAAATTCCTCCCAGGTCATGCCGTTTTCCGGGATGGTACATCCAGACTGCTCGAACAAATCCTTGCTATAATAGAGCACAAATTTATCCTGGCGATACGGCAACCCCATAAGAGCACCAGTATTCGGATCACGCAGAACATCGGTGTCGGGATAAACGTCCAGATCAATCACGTCCCGCTCGGCATAATCATCCAGCGGCAATGCGATATCTCGTGCAATCAACTTGGCAAGCTGCGGAAGCTGATTGACAAAAATCACATCCAACCGATCTCCACTGTCCAGCATGGATTCCAGACTGCTGTCATAATACTCAGGCGAGCAGCTGACCACTTCAACCTGAATATTGGGATATTCTTGGGTAAATTGCTCGATCATACGGCGGTCATAACTGACCGTGCCGTAATCCCACAGCGCGACACGCAGCGTATGGACGGTTTGGTCGTCCTCCGTTCTCTTTGGAGGCAGCAGATAAGTAGCCGTCACCCCAATCGTCAGCACACAGAGCAGAAAAATCACCATTATACGTCGTTTCATGGTACATCTCCCCTCTGCTCTGCCCTCTTCCGCCAATCTCCCGGCGTCATTCCGGTTTCACGCTTAAAAATCCGGCTGAAATAAAATGCATCTTCATATCCGACCGCTACTGCCACTGCATAGATCTTATCATGGGTCTCACGCAGCAGCTTTTTAGCCTGCTCCATGCGCAAATAGGTCAGATACTCGGAAAAGGTCTTTCCGATATACTTTTTCATCAGCCCACTTAAATATCCTGGTGTTAAATCCAGCTGTTCAGCCAACTCCGACAGGGTAATTTCTCCGCAAAAACGCTGCGTAACGATATCCTGTGCACGACGCACGACCATCTGTCTACCGTCCGTACGCTCCTTCTGGATGTACTCTAATATATCCTCACGCAGTCGTTCCAACCAATCGCGGACATCACCCATGTGGTGCAAATCCATCCAGCGCAGCAGATCGCCATGACTGCGCGGCATTTGGGATGGAATATCAAATCCATACGTTTCCAGACAGTCTTGCACCGTAACCGCCAGTGCAAAGGCGACCGCATAGGCGTTGCGCTGTGTCCAATGCTGACGCGCAGATGCTTTCTGTACCAGATCGATAGCCTCATCGACAGTCTCAGCCGATAGCGAAGAAATCCCCTCAGCGAGCAGCCTGCGGGCTTCGGCTGTAGAAAAAGTCTCTGGTTCGGTCTGTGGACAAAGATCGGCCTGCCACCAGATGACCGGGTCGTTCAGTCGATAAAACCGGCTACGCATGGCGTCCGCCGCTCGACTGCACGCCTCTGCCATACCGCCAGCCGTATTCTCGCCCTGTCCGATCCCAATCATACACGAAACATCAACATACTGCTGAAGCATATCATGCAGACGATGAGCAGTCTGTTCTATCAACACGTTCGCATCCTGTCCAGTCAATTCAGGTCGCAGCGCACCCAAAATATACAGTTCTCCGGTTTTTCCCTCGGTGCTGACCGCATCCAGACAAGCACCTACAATTTCCTCCGCAATGTTGCGAATGGAGAACAGCAACGTGTGGCATTCCTCCTCGGTGGCCTCTTCAAACCGAAACAATTCCCCGGCTTTGAGCAACAGACAATAGACGGTCTCCCCAGCCCAGCAAATCCCAGATTCTTGCAAACGTTTTTCCAAGTCGTCCTCGTTCAAATAAAAATGGAAGACCAAATCACGCAGCACTCGACTGCGCAGCATAGTTTGATCTGGCTTAGGTATATCATCGGTCGGTGTATCGGGCGCACCAGCCAAACTTTGCAGCAAAGTCTCAGGTGTCAGTTCCAGCTTGAGCAGGTAATCCTTAGCACCTTGCTTCATAGCCTCGCGTACCAGTGGGAAATCATCGTAACCACTTAGCGCGACCACATACGGCGGCGGCTGTATCTCTTGCAGGGCTCGGATGAGCGCAACACCATCCATCCCCGGCATTTTCATATCGGTAATCACGATTTCAGGTTGTTCCCGGCGCACGATTTCCAGCGCCTGCGTACCGTTTTCCGCTTCACCGATGAGCTGGTAGCCGTGCCCTGACCAGTTTACCAACGTTTTCAGTCCGATACGGACCATAGCGTCATCGTCCACCAGCAATACACGCTTATCCCTGTTTTGCATCCTGCGTCCTCCTTTCCCGCTGCACCGGCAGCCAAATATGTACGGTTGTCCCCTGCCCTTCCTGACTGTCGATCGATATATCCGCTTTATCATCATATTGCAGTCGCAGCCGCGCCGCCGTGCTCCACAAACCAAAACCGTGTTTTCCATCGGTGCGGGGCGGTTCGACAGCACGTATTCGATGACGCAGTGCGTCCAGCGTATCTAGTGTCATCCCCTGTCCGGTGTCAGACACAATCAAATGCAGCGTATGCCCAACAGCTTGAATCGATAGCGTAATCGTCTCGCCCAACGGGTTTTGTACCAATCCGTGCACAATCGCGTTTTCGACCACCGGCTGAAGCAGAAACTTTGGCACCAGGTATTCCAGCACATCCGGCTCTGAAATCTCCTTCACCAGATGTAAAACGCCCTTTTTGGCCGTATTCTGGATGTACAAGTAACTGTCCAGCATGTCCAGTTCCTGCGACAGGCGTATTTGTTCCTCTCCGGCTGATAAATTGGCACGCAGCAGTCGGCCGAGCGCCTCGATCATGTTCTGGATCGCAGTCTTGCCTTGCAGCGCCGCCATGAGCTTGATCGTATTGAGTGTGTTGTACAGAAAATGTGGATTGAGCTGATTTTGCAGCATCCGAATCTCCAGCGCCCGTTTTTCCTGCTCGCGCTCGAGCTGGGTATGCAGCAGGCGCTCCATACTGTCTCCCATGTCTCCAATATGTCGTTCCAGTGTGTCCATCTCGCTTGCGCCGCCAAGCATGACCGGATGATTGCGTGAAAAATCGCCCTGCGAGATACGGGTCACAGTCTGCATCATGCGTTCAACTGGACGAGCCAGACTGCGCGATAGCATCCAAGCCAAAATAGCCGTCATAATGAGCGCCACCAAAAAGATCATGCCCGTCATCCACAGCGCAGTTCGCCGCTGTTCCCCCAGCGCTGCGGTGCTCATCTGCACAGATAGCGCCCAACCAGTAGGCAGTGACTCCACATTGCCTTCCAGTCGGGTCTCCTGCGATCGCTGCGAACCGAAACAAGCCAACGTACCATCGTTTTGATTGAACAGCATGACCTGATTTTCCGCATCAGTCAACAGATCCGCGCATTCTTCCCGAAACAGGTCACTGGAAAACAACAGCACCAGCCAACCAGTCTGTACCCCGGTATCAGGATCGATCATTGGATGGCGATAAAAAAGCACCTGCGGATGGTCGGTGAAAGCAGTCAAATTAGCGGTCAAACAACCCCAGTAGGTATCACATGCGTCGCTGCAAGTGATAAGATCGGTCAAGTCCTGCGGATCGATGAGCGATGCCTCGCTGCCCGCTCGAATATCCACCCCATTGTCCCCGATCAAAAACAGAGACAGGATATCACGTGTGACTGGTCGATATGAAAATTGAGACCGCAATTCCTGCACTGCCTGATGGAATGCTTCATCATAACAACTGGCCTGCGTTTCCGGGCGTGCAAGCAGTATTTGCAAGTCATTCTGGCGGAAAATCCACCCGGTAAACTCATTGATCTGAGTCACTTTGTTCTCGATCTTATTCATCGCATGCGTCAGGCGTTGATTATAGTCCTGTTCTAGACGTGCACGTGTGTCAGCCTGCGTAATACCGAAATAAAGCAGCGCAATACATACGGCAGGCACGATCGCCACAAAGATAAAATATTTGAGCAAACGATGCTGCAACTGATGATTTTTCATACCCGGTTTCTCCTTTCTCCCCAACGACTGATCATCAAGTATACCAGCCAAGCTGGTTTCATTTTAACACACCTTTCGGGAAGGTCTCAAGCACTCTTCTAAATCGTCCGGTTATCTGCTGGCTTCGCAAACGACCTTATTCTTCGATCGCTTTTCAAAGATCGTGCTTTCTATCCATAGACTTGATATGAGTTCGTTATATTCGAGACAGTCCATTGCTTTGTATGATATACTATGATAAGAGCCGGAAGGAGGGCAAAATGATGAAACAATCAGAACTTATCATCCGCGCAATGTACCCAAAGGAATATCCCCTTCTGCGGGAATTTCTCTATCAGGCTATCTTTCTCCCCGAGGGAACATGGCCTCCATCTCGATCGGTCATCGATCTTTCCAAGTTACCAATCTATATTGCCGACTTCGGTACTCAGTTTGGTGATCACTGCCTTGCAGCTGAAGTAAACGGAAAAATCGTAGGCACCGCCTGGAGCCGCATTATGGAGGATTATGGCCATATCGACGTGGATACGCCCTCTCTTGCTATTTCACTGCTGCCGGAATATCGCGGTCAAGGTATTGGAACAAAGCTATTAAGTAACCTGCTATTGGGAACGGTTGGACAGTTATGAGGAAGAGGGGCTGGAGGACTTACAAAAAAGCACCGGCAAGCGCCGTAAAAAGAGGACAAAGCAGATCAAGCGGGACAACCGCCGAAGCCATAAACGGGTCAGTCGTACTGACCCTGAGGCCGGTCATATGAAGAGGCCCGGCAAGCCTCGGGGACAGCATTATCTGTCCCACCAGGCGGTGGACACCGACCATGGCATTATCCTGGATGTTACAGTTACCCCCGGCGATGTCAATGATTCTGTACCTTATTTAGAACAGATCGAGCGAATCAACAGCCAAATAATTCCCCTTCAGGCGGCGGCTGCCGATGCCGCCTACGATTTCCCACTGGCCCACCGGGTCCTGGATGACCTGGGGATCGCATTTTTCGTCCGGCACCAGAAGCACGGAGACAACAGCAAGACCGAATTTAAGCACGATGACTTCCGTTATGATGAGGAAAATGACCTGTATGTTTGTCCACAGGGGAATCCGTTGCGGCGGAATATTCTGACGAGAACCGCCAGCGGCTTGTATTGGCAGTATATTGCCCAGAAAGCAGACTGCAAGGACTGTCCGCTCCGGCACAAATGTCTGAGTGAAACCGACCGGCGAGGTGCCCGGAAGCTGGAGCACAGCTACTTCCGTCCTGCTGTCAGCAAGCACCTGGATCGGCGCGGGGAGCCGGTCTATCAGGACGCGCCCATGCCGGTCTATGAAACGCTTTTGAAGTTGATTGCCGACAAAGACTATTTCGTTATCACAACAAATGTAGATCATTGTTTCCAGAAAGCAGGTTTTGATAAAAAACGACTATTCTATACGCAAGGCGATTACGGTCTGTTCCAGTGCAGTGAGCCGTGCTGTCAGGAGACCTTTGATAACGAAGCCGTGATTCGTGAAATGGTCAAGCGGCAGGAATATATGAAAGTCCCGACTGAGTTGCTCCCTGTCTGCCCCCACTGCGGGAAACCACTGACCATGAACCTGCGTTCTGACAACAAGTTTGTCGAGGACGAAGGTTGGCACAGAGCAGCGGAACGGTATGAAAACTTTCTCCCCGAGCTGTTCAGCCGCATCTATTTTGCACAGACCACAGAGGGCGTTCAGCCCATCTCCGGCCACGAGGATGAAAGCCGCGCCGTGCTCGCCGCAGTGCAGGCGGCACTGAATAAGGCGCTGACGGCTTCCAAGCCGACGCTCTCCGTATCGCCGGAGAAAACCACCTACGCGAATGCGGATGAGGTAACGGTAACGCTCGACTGCCCGACCGAAGGCGCTGAAATCTACTACACGGTAGACAACAGCAACACCCTGACCGGTTCCACCGTCTCCGACCCGACCAGAACCGGCAAAAAGTACGAAAATCAGCTCTCGGTGTCCATCGGGAACATTGCAGGCGGAACGCTGTACATCCGCGCGGCGGCGAAAAAGGACGGCAAATGGTCCGGTATCGTTCGCAAGGATCTGACGTTCGCCAAGGGCGTCAAGGAAAACGCCTTTGTGGTGGACGGGAAGAATTATCAGAGCTGGTCTGCGGCGTCTGCCGCCGTCAAGGAAGGCGGCACGATCGTGCTCAATGATGATGTGCAACTGACCGAGGAGGACAAGCTCCCGGATGTCGCGTGCACCATCCGCTCGGCCGGTGAGACCAAGTATAAACTGTCCGGTTCCCCGCTGACGCTGAATGGTGATCTCACACTGGAGAACATCACCTATTCCGTCAGCCGGATATATGCCAACGGGCATGATCTCACGATCGCGAACGATGTGGAGACCGCGCGGAGCTGGACAGCTTACAATCTGTATGCAGGCAGTACCGTGGACAGCACCGCAGCGGGCACGCAGCGCATCAGCGTGCAGGCCGGTAATTTTGCTGTTATCGCCAGCGGCAGAGGCAGCACGACGCATAAGGCTGACGTGGACGTTGCCGTCGGCGGCAGCGCGGAGGTCGAGCTTGCGGGCGCGTACATGGGCGCGAAACTGGACGGCAATGTAACGTTCCATGTTGCAGACGGCGTCAAGCTGAATCAGTTCCTCGGCGAACAGAGCGGCGACTCCATCACCGGAAACCTGACCCTCCAAATCAATGGCACACCAACGCTGAAAAGCTACAATCCCACATATAAGGCCAGCGTCAACAAGGATTCGTTCGGCACGCTCGACCTGACCTACGCAGACGCAAATTTCATCACCGCAAACCGTGATAAATTCACCGGTTTTGCGACGGTTAAGCCAACTGCATAATTTCTCACAAGTCCAAGGGTGCTCCAGCAGGAGCGCCCTTTACTTTTGCGCATTGTTCGCACGACGAGCAAGTCTGATAACAATTTATGTGCCCGCTATAAAGAAGCATACTGAGCAGGATTGCCGTATTAAACATTGAAACCTCTTTTCAACCGCGGGCACCTTGCACAACAGCAGCAGATTGGATATAACAAAAGCAGCTATCCGGCACCCTGACGTCGGAAGATGTTCACGCGCGCATGACGGCACTGCTGGACGAATATAATGCCGCAGGCAAGCATGATCTGCACGGATTGGCAAA
>OGCN01003669.1_pt1 | contig 14409 bp, 9 predicted proteins | sample 1570181 | NCBI WGS metagenome assembly OGCN01 (sample SAMEA4370584, study PRJEB24528) | human gut metagenome | reverse complement strand
TGAAGAATATCGGCAACCGGGCTAATAATCTTTATCCGCAGGAATGGCGTATCCGAAGTGGATACCTGCCGGATGAGATACTGGTGATGAAATAAAGAAATCATCCGGAATTTCAGTTGCGTGAGTTGGAAGTAGCAAATGCCCTTCCTCACTCTGTGTTTTTAGCATCTATATATCGGTGGTGTTGGATATATAGATGCAATACATTGGATATATAGATACAACACGTTGGACATATAGATGTTGCACATCCAATATATAGATACTCCCCGTCCGATATATACAGCTAATTCCCGGGAAAGTTTTAACTCATGCACTGGAAGTTTCAGATGAACCAAGTTTAAATACCTTTTTGGGCTTCCAGATCTTTCAGCCCTCACCGGATTTTCCTCGTTCATTGGTCTTTCGGCTGAAACTTCTTTTTACTTTTTTGTAAGATAAATAGAAAAACATCATCTTTTCAGCTTACAAGAAGTTGGGAGTTTGTCAACAGGAAGTTAACTTCTTGTCGGTAAACTCCCAACTTCTTGTAAACAAAGAATTAATATTTTGTATTCTTTTGATTATCAGAAATAAAGCGTTAGTTGAAATCAGTGCGTTTGTATATAAATATCATTGCTTTTGTCAGACATTGGCAAGTAGTTGTTCGAAAGAGTGGAATTTGTATTCCTTTCCTTTATGCAGTCTGAAATCTTCGGCAGACAATACCTGTAAGTATGGCAAATCGACCGTCCCTGACGTAGAAATGGGAGAACAAGCATAGCCATGCCGGTTGAGTGCATTTGTTGTCCAGTGCAGCAATACTTCATCATTGGCTTCCACAATGATACAGCGGTTACTATCCACTTTGGGATAATATACTCCGTGCGCATAATCAAACCGGATATCGTTGCGGGAAAACAAGCCGTCCATCCGGTGACTTAGAATCATGTCTTCCGTTACTCCACATTGCAGTCCGTTTTCTTTTGAAAGTAACCAAAGTTTATCTGCCAGTACCAATGCCTGCTCTATGTCATGGGTGGAAAGCAGGATCGCTTTCTTTTGTTCCACTGCCAGGCGATGAAGCAAAGCCATAATTTCGATGCGACTCACTACATCCAGGAAAGCTGTCGGTTCATCCAGCAGAATGAGCGGACATTCCTGCACTAATGCTTTGGCAATCATGACCTTCTGTCGTTCCCCATCTGATAACTCTGCAGTATAACTGTGTGCTTTATGACTGATGCTTACAGCTTCCAGAGCCTCTTCAATGATGGAGTGATCCGTTTTGTTCAATCTGCCGAAGAATCCCGTATGAGGTTGTCGTCCCAGAGCTACCAACTCATATACAGTCAGTCCGCCTGCTTGTGTCTTGTCTGTCAGTACTACTCCGATGGTACGTGAACGTTCTTTTTCGGAATAGGCAGACAATGGCTTTTCCTGTACAAATAATTCTCCTGACAAGGCTGGTTGCGAAGCCGCCAAAGTGCGGAGCAGAGTTGATTTACCGGTTCCATTAGCTCCCAGGAGGCAGGTCAGTTCTCCGGGATAGAGCCGGAAGGAGAGATGTTCATGTATCCGTTTCTCTTGCTTTCCCTGGCGGTAGCCGATGCATAAATCGTTTGCGGTGATAACAGCTTTCTCCATCAGTTGAAGTATTGTATTTTACGTTGGTTGACAATGACATAAATGATAACAGGCGCTCCCAGCACAGGGGTTACCGCATTGAGGGGAATAATACCTGCTTCACCCGGAAGGATGCAGATCAGATTGCAGAGCAAGGCAATTACACCACCCGTCAGCAAAGTGATGGGAAGCAGTGAATTGTGATTGGACGTACCCAGCATCAGGCGGGAGATATGTGGAACGGCCAGACCGATGAAAGCAACTGGTCCGCAGAAGGCGGTGGTGACGGCTGTCAGTAGTCCGGTGGCAATCAGTAACAGATTTCTTGTGCGACGGATGTTTACTCCTAAGTTTTCAGCATAGCACGTACCCAACAGCAAGGCATTCAAGGGTTTGATAAGCAGGATGGAAAGTAACAAACCTGCCAGACAGAAAATGGAGAAATAGGGGAGTTGTTGCAATGAGACACCTCCGAAGTTCCCCATGCCCCATATCATATAAGAATGTACCCCTTCGGCAGTAGCAAAGAAATTAAGTAATGAAATAGCGGACGAAGTGATATAACCGATCATGATACCCGTAATCAGCAGCATGATGTTGCTTTTTATCAGTGTCGAAAAGAAAAGGATAAGTCCCATTACCACCATCGACCCGATGAAGGCACCGAGTATCACGGAAAAGAAACCGGATAAGGTAAATACTCCTGTAGCAATGCTTCCTCCACCGGCCAGCATCACCAATGCGACACCAAGACTTGCTCCTGAGTTAATGCCCAGGATGGATGGACCTGCCAGTGGGTTGTTGAATGCCGTTTGTAGCATCAGTCCCGAAGCTGCGAGTGCGGCACCACATAGTAATGCCGTGACGGCTTGCGGCAGACGGGACTCCCAGATAATAAAAGCCCAGCTGGTTTTTTCTACTTCATTTCCTATGAGAGTATTCCACACAGCTCCGGCAGGGATATTGATTGAACCGAACCAGAGATTCGCAGCCATCAATACGAGAATGAGGACCGACAGTGCTATGCCATATATATATCCTTTTGCTTTCGTTCTTATCATCAGTTCTATTCTGATAGTTTTTTGTAATACCTCAGCTCATAGCCTTCCAACAGTGAAGGGTGAAATATTTTAATCAAATCTTTCAATAACCAGTCCGGATGGAAAGGCGTTTCTTCGTAAAAAGGAACCCGGTTGGTATTACATCCGTAGATGTTCCGTTCCTTGAAAGCACGGAAACCTGCATAAGGGGCAAATTCTTTTTCCAGTTCCTTGTATGTTTTATCTATAGGTTGGTTATAGCGTATCAGCCAGAAATCCGTTTGCTGACCTTTCTCAAAGATAACTTCGAAAGGATAGGGGAGCGAGCCGCTATGTGTATCTTCTCTGAAAATATAGTTGGCGCCTGCATCAGCGTATAGCCTGGCAATGGTGCTGTTGCCACCCGGAGTGTACCAGGTAGAGCTTGTTTTCAAATCACACATCACGGAGGGAGCAAAGGAGATGGGTTTTACTAATTCCTGTAAATCCTTATAGCTTCTTTCTACCGAAGCAAACATAGCATCTGCTTCCGCTTTTTTACCAAATAGTAGACCGTAGAAACGCATCCATTCGGCACGTCCCAATGAAGAGGTTTCCATATAGTCGGCACATTCAATGATGGGTACATTCAACTTTTCCACACGCCCGTATCCGCCGCTGTTTTCAAAAGGAGAAAGTAGAATGGCATCGGGGTGCAGGTCTATGATTCTTTCGATATTGGGGTTCATGCCATCACCTACATCGGTGATGGTTCCGTTTCGGCATCCTTCCTCGCTTTCCGGTAGTTTGATGTACTTCAAGTCGCATACGCCACCAATACTATTTAAAGCACCGAGGTCTTTTAGCAAGCTGCAATGAACGGATGAGTAGATGACTGCTTTACTAAGTGGGGTGCGGACAAGAGTACCTAGAGGCAGTTCTTGGGGTAACGGCTGCTTTTTGTCTACTAATACATAGGTGTGTAGTATCTTTGTTGTATCCCAGGGATTGCGTAACTGTGCAACGATGTAATTTTCGTAATCTATCAGAGAGAGATTAGAAGAATAGTGCAGCGGGATGCTGTCTCCTTGTGCAGAGCCGGAAACAGTGCTGCTCTTTCCGCCGCAGGCGGAAAGAAATAACACTGTCACCCAAAGGGTTATAAAGACAGAAATTTGTTTCATTGTAAGAAAATCATTTTGCTTGGGTTGATACCTCCACAATCAAACTTTTCAGCAAAAGTTCCATCTTTCTTAAAACGGTAAATATCACCATTGGAAACATAGTCAGAAGTACTGATATAGAATTCTCCCGTTTCAGGGTCGATATTAAAACCATATATACTTGATGATAATAATTCCTGAGGGGCATTCTTTAAGAAATTTCCTTCGGTAAGTTTATGTGTTTTTGTATTATAAGTGGAAAAAATATGCTCGTATCCGTCACTTTTCCAGTCAGAATAAATGAGAAAAATCGTATCATCATGTTCTGCAAAGGCTGATGCTACTGCTATTGATTCCACAGTATCATCCGATTTTATGCGCTGGAAGGTGTAGCCTTCACCCAATACATTGGTCCAGATACCCCATGATAAAAGGTAGACTTCATCATTTGATTCAAGTATGCGATTGGGATTTTTTACAACGGGTATATCTTTTTCTTTTTTGAAAGTATTCAGGTCGATTACAGAAACATCTGTTCCTTCCCCATATCCGGAATTCGCTACATATAGTTTGCCTTCATTTTCAACAATCTGTTCCGGGTTGGCATTGACATCGACATAAGCTTCTATTTTCATAGTGCGAGAATCAATACGTGCAACCTTTCCGCTCCAAAGTGTAACGTAGATTTTGCCGTCTTTAGCTGCCATGTATCGTGGTTGACCATCAGAACTACTGAATGAAAGGCGTGCTTCTTCCACTGCCGCAGCGTTCAGTTTCAGCAATAGGCTTGAGCCGGACACAATGACATAAATATTGTCCTCATATTCTAATATATCCTGGCCAGTGTCTCCCAACTGTTTTTCATTTTGCTTAAAATAGATGTTGGCAATAAAATTATTATTGCTGTCATTAGCATCTCTATTAGGGGCATAAAAGGCAATGCCTGCATTGTTGTTATCAGCTTTTCCTTCATTCAGGATGAACATTCGTCGTTGTGGTAATTCTACTTTAGTACCTTCATCGTTCCATGGGGCATCGTCATCATCGCTACAAGAGGTGAATGTTACAGAGATTGCGAGCATACAAAGAGTACTGAATAATAAGCTTCTTACTTTCATGTTTTGTTTTTTTAGGTTGTAATTAATTAGAAAAATAGGCTACCCGTCATCCGAAATGAGCGTCCCGGCATTGGGTAATATTTGATAATATCATATTGTTTATTTGTCAGGTTTATTAGTTCGGCTTGGAGGCGAAGTCTGCATTTTCTTAGTTGGAATGCGCGGGATGCTGACAGGGTATGCTCCGTATATCCATCAATGCGATTTTCTTGTATGTTCTGTGGCAGGCTGTATCGGTCGCTCACACAAGTTAAGGCATAACCTATATTTATCCAGGAGCTTTCTGCAAGTATGGAAGCATTGCCACTATGTAGAGGAGTATAAGGAATCTGGTCTTTATAATTCTTACTGCTTGATGAAGTTACGTCAATAGCTTTCTGATAGGTATAATTGCCTGTTATTGATAAATCAATATTACGGTGGATCGGGATAGAGGTACGTAAAGTTATATCTGCCCCGGTGATATGTACTTTCCCAAAATTCATCATCTTCCAGACATAGGTTGTGGGTAAGGCGACAATTTTATCATTTACTTCATTAAAATATCCATCAACAGTTAGCATTACGTAATTAGTGAAAGAGAATGGAGTACCACTCCAGGTAATACCTATATTGTATTCGCGTGCCTTTTCAGGTCGTAGGTCAGTATTGCCCATACGTTGATAATAAAGGTCATTGAAAGTTGGTACGCGGAAAGTGTCTTTGTACATTAATCGCAGAAAGAGGGAGTACTTCTCCCAAGGGCGATATATAAATGAAAGGGTAGGACTGAAACGAGAACGATTATCAGGGCGGTTGCCTGATTTCACATCCTCGGCAATCAGCGTATGTACTAATGTTCCTGTGGCTGTAAGCCCTTTCCATTGATAGCGTAAATTAAATGCAGATAGCCATGTATATCGTGTTGGATTAGGATTGTTGGGCAAATTATTATCTAGTGTATTAAGTACAAGGTCATTTGCCCATGAAGTAGAAAATGTACTGCAAGGCTGCCATTGTATGGTAGCTGATAGATAATATTCTTGCTGCTTGTTAATGTCTGTTTGTCTACCTCCTTCATATTTCACGTCTGTATCTTCATATTTATTCCACGAATAGTTATATTTAGCTTGGCCCTGCAAGGTCCATTCCGAGGTAATGTCTTTTAGGTATCGGGCTTGTATGAAGATATTTCTGTCCCATAAACGCTCATTGGCTTGATCATTGTAGAGAATTACTGAACCTGGCAATCCACGTTCTGAATCGAAATAATATGCTTTTATGTTCAGTTGGCTACTATCTTTCAATGTATGAAACAGATTTGCTTCTGTGTGCCATGATTTTATATCAGAATTTTTTCTTTTTTCATTCGTAGTATATTTGCCGTTTATTAATTTAAAAGGATAATTTCCATCTGCTTGTAGATAATTACTATTCAAGGTATAACAGGTTCGTTGTGTTATACGTTGTCCCCATGTGAGAGAGGGATTTATTAAGCCAAAGGAACCACTTTTAATTTGTCCTTTGAAGGTATATGCTTTGTCCGTTTCTTCTAAAGGATTTTTACTGTATATAGAAAGTATTCCTGCTGAAGCGAAAAGCCGTGCAGGTTGCAGTAAATCATGATTTTGCCCAACAGACAGAGATAACATGTCTATATCATCCAATGCAAAACGTCCTATATCTATTTGTCCCGCTTGGGTGTTGCTCACAGCCACTCCATCGTAGGCTACTGCTGTGTGTGTAGCGCCAAGGCTTCGGACGGAAACAGTCTTTAATCCTCCTATACCACCATAATCTTTTACATTGGCTCCGGCAAAACGGCGAACAGCATCAGCTATATTCTGAAGTCCGAGATTTTCTAATTCGTTTTTTTCAAGTACTTGTATGGGCATCGCTACAGATATACGTTGGGGTACACGTCGCCCCTTTATTCCCACTTCCGGAATGGCATGTACCTTTCCCGTAATGGAGTCTCCCGTCTGCTGTGCCTGTAAATTGACACAAAGGCAGCATGTGAAACAATATAAACAAAACCGTAGCCAGATGCATCGGCATGGATTATCCTTGATCATAACAAATAGCTGTAAAAATATAAGTATCTCATGCCCTTTCCTCGAAGGCATAAAATTTGATAGGTTTTGCAGGTCTTCTGACTTACTCAGGATTTACCGCCTTCCCACCGTGCGAATACCGGCAGTGGCATAGGTGATTGGTAAATCCTCTATAATGAGTTTACAGCAGCGGGACTGTTTGGGAGTTACACCCAATTCCCTTTTCATGAAGCATACCGAAAGGCATACTTCAACAAAACCGAAGGGCAAAGATAGGAAAGATTTATGTTTTATTTATTATAGGATGCAGTATTTCATAAATTTATGCATTTATTCTAACAGAGTAACTTAATAGAAAACTAATACTATAATGCTTATGCTAAAGAAAACTATTGCTGCGCTAAGCCTACTCAGTATCCTTGCAGCCTGTCAGAATGATGAGAATCCTTCTCAACCGGAACCTAAACCACGTCAAGACATCAATCTTACCCGTGCGGAACAAGAGTTTATGGACAAAGGTACAGACTTTGCTTTCCGTTTCTTCGATCAGGTGTGCAGTACCGAAAAAGAAAAACCGAATGTTTTTGTGTCTCCATTGAGTGCATCACTTTGTTTATCCATGATTACGAACGGGGCTACTGATAATACGCTTGCTGAGATGCAGAATGTATTAGGATTCCCTGCCAATACTTTCTCTCTTGATGATCTGAACAACTATAATCAAAAGTTAACTTCAGCTTTGTTGGATTTGGACAATACCACTCAACTCGGAATAGCTAATTCTATCTGGATAGAGGAAGGTTTTAAGGTTTATGACTCTTTTGTTGATGTAAATAAGAAAATGTACGATGCTCAGGTGCAAGAACTTGATTTCACATCTCCGACCGCCAAAGATGTGATAAACCAATGGTGCGCCACTCAGACTAATAATTGCATAAAAGAGGTTATTCAGGAAATACCTGCGGATGCTCGTATGTATCTGATTAATGCACTCTATTTTAAAGGTATCTGGAAAAGCCAGTTTGATAAGTCGGCTACTGGACAGGATAACTTTACCAATGTTGACGGCAGTCAGCAGAAAGTAGCTATGATGAACCAGACCGCAACGTTCAATTACACCCAGACTGATGATTTCTCTATTGCGGAATTACCCTATGGCAATGAAGCTTTTAGTATGGTGATACTGTTGCCATCCGGAGATAAGACCTTGGATGAAAGCTTACCCAGCCTGAATTATGAGAACTGGAAACAGTGGAGTAAGAATATGGTAGGAAAAGAACTACAAATTAAACTTCCTCGTTTTAAAGTAGAATATGACAAAGAGCTGGAAGAGGACATGATAGCTATGGGGATGAAAGATGCTTTCGATGCTTATAAAGCAAAGTTTGCCAATATGTCCGGTGCAGAACTATATATTGGCCTTCTGCAACAGTTTACTTATATAAATGTGGATGAGGAAGGTACCGAAGCGGCTGCGGTTACAGTAGGAGGAATGTTTGAAACTTCATTCGATCCATCTTCTCCTGTTCCCTTCTTTGTGAATCGTCCTTTTGCCTTTATGATTAAGGAAAAGAGTACGGGAGCCATCCTCTTTATGGGAAAGATTACAGAACTATAGTTTGGTATTTATAAAGAAAGCGAAGAATCAACTCCTTCAATTGTGGGAGCCGATTCTTCGCTTTACTTTTATGATACAAGAATAATATTCTTATAGCTTACTCTTGTATATCTGTGCCATTACCTTCTGATACTGATTTTCCAATTGAAGTAGATTCTGCTTACTTTGATAAATCACAGAAACTTCTACAAAATATTCTATCACACTGATTTGTCCACCGGTGAGAGCTTGCTTCAGTAATGCAAGATCTTGTTGTGAACTGAATGCCTCCCTGTACTCCTGGATGGAAGTCTGCAATGATTGTGCTTCGCTGTATAGTTTTGCCAAGGTTGCTTCGGCTTGAAAAGCAGCGTTCTCTTTCTGATAATCGAGGTTCAGAGATTGCGCTTTGGCTATTTTAACCTTATTACGATTCTCAAACAGCGGGAAGGAAAAGCCTACTACAACTCCATTAAATGGAGTACCGGACTCTGTATTACGGCGATATCCAAGTTCCAATTTAGGTAACCAACCTTGTTTGCTTGCAGAAATCTGTTTGCGGGCGGCAGCACTTTCACTGCTTAATGACAGCAAAGTCTGATCGGCTGCCAACACTTCCGAACGTAACTGCTCATAGTCGGTAGGAAGAAGGGGCAATGGATAGTCGTTGATGGAGCTGAAACTGCTCAGCTCATTATCTTGCAAAGACTGGTCTCCGTTGAGTGCAAGGAGAGATTTCCAGGCGTTATCAAGCGCAGTCTGATTGGTACGGAATTCTGTGCGTACATTCAGTAACTCCAGATTGATCTTATTTGTTTCCAATACATTGGCATCACCTGTCTCCAGACGTTTCTTATAGTATGCAGAGAGTTCCTCAGCCTGTTTCATACGTTCATTCAGAATCACTTGCTGGTGCTGCAACATGATGATGTCGAAACAAAGCTCTTTAGCTTGCAACAACAGTTGTTGACGGAAGGCGGCAGACTGCGCATCAAGCGCACCGGTTTTGAGCCGGTTTACTTTTCCGCGTGTAGCATACAAGGTCGGGAAATCAAAGCTCTGAGAAACAACAAGTTCACCTATCGTCTCACTCTTATCTTCCGATCCCCACAGATGGGCATACGAGAGAGTGGGATCAGGCAAATTGTTCTCCGACTTGTTCTCCAATTTCTGTGAAGTGATGAGTTGCGCATTGGCCTGCAACTCCTTATTGTTTGCTTCAATACGGTGCAGCACTTCGTCTATGCCGACCGATTGGGCACGCATTCCCGCATATAGGAAAAAAGTGATAAAACTAAATATGAGAATTCGTTTCATTGTTTGATATTGTTAATGGTTATTTTTTAGGGTGCATCATCAGATAAACAATCGGAATGATGAAACCGTTCAGGAACGTGGAAGTTAAAAGACCACCAAGGATAACTTTCGCCATCGGACTTTGTATTTCATTACCCGGCAAATCTCCTCCCAGTGCCAATGGAATAAGAGCGAGAGCCGAAGACAATGCTGTCATCAAAATCGGATTCAAACGGTCCATTGAGCCACGGATTACGCTATCGTACACGTTTATTCCCTCTTCCTGTTGTAAATGGTTGTAGTGGCTGATCAGTAACATACCGTTTCGGGTGGCGATACCGAATAGTGAAATAATAGCCGGAATACTCACCTCTCCCGTTGTCATCAACAAAGCAAACACACCACCGATCAATGCAAGTGGCAGGTTGATAAGTATGATTGCACTCTCTTTTACACTACGGAATTCATGATAAAGCAGTAAGAAGATCACCGCAATACTCATTAATGATGTGAGTAACAAAGTGCGGCTTGCTGCCTGTTCACTCTCAAATTGGCCACCGTATTCCAGATGATACCCTTCGGGCAATTTAATATCCTTGTCCACACGGGCCTGAATATCATTCACTACACTGCGCAGGTCGCGGTCGGCAACATTGGCAGAGATTACGATTTTTCGCTTCACGTTCTCGCGGCTGATCGTATTCGGTCCCATGGCAGAACGCACTTCTGCGATGTAGTTCAAAGGTATTTTCTTTCCGTCACTGGTATCTATCATCAAGTTGCGTATCTTCTCCATTTCGTCGCGAAGATCATCACGTACACGTACGGTAAGGTCGAAGCTTTTACCTTTCTCGTATACCTGTGATACGGTTTCACCAGCAAGACATACATTCACGAACTCAGAGAATTCCGGTAATGAGATACCGAACTTAGCCAACATTTCCCGCTTGGGCGAAATGATAAGCTGAGGACGTTCTATTTGTTGTTCCACATTCAGGTCGGCAATACCCGGAATATCCTGGATGGCACCTTTGATTTCATTACCCAAGGTAAACATACGGTTCAGATCGTCACCAAACAGTTTAATTGCGATGTTGGCTTTCGTACCGCTGAGCATAGCATCGATACGGTGGCTGATAGGCTGGCCGATTTCCACATTTGCTCCTACGATAGTACCTAACTTCTCGCGTACTTCGGCAACCAACTCACTACGTGAACGTTCTTTCAATTCGAACGGAGCTTCTATTTCCGAAACATTCACACCAAGTGCATGCTCGTCCAGTTCGGCACGTCCGGTCTTGCGGGCAACGGTTTGTATTTCGGGAATGCTGAGTAGCAATTCCTCTGCACGGTGTCCCATCTTGTCACTTTCTTCTAATGAGATGCCTGGTAAAGAAGATATGTTAATTGTAAACGAACCTTCGTTGAAAGGTGGCAGGAACGAACGTCCCAATGTGAAGAAACATACCAGAGCAACTACGAACAAACCGATTGTACTGCCCAGTACGATCTTCTTATGTCCCAGTACAAATGCCAATGCAGCACCATACCACTGTTTCATCTTGCGTGCTACGAACGAGTCGCTGCTCTCTTTCTGTTCCTTCTTCTTGTCTCTTCCTAAAAGATAGGAGCAAAGTACTGGTGTAACTGTCAATGCCACTACCGTAGAAGCTGCCAGTGCTACAATGAATGCAATACCCAGTGGAACCAGCATGCGGCCTTCCATACCGGTGAGGAAGAACAGTGGTACGAAACTGACTACGATAATCAGCGTAGAATTCAGAATAGGCATACGTACTTCTTTCGATGCGTTGAATACTACTTCCAGTATGGAAAGGCGTTCTTCCACAGGCTTCAACTTATTCTCGTGGAGTCGTTTATATACATTCTCCACGTCCACAATGGCATCATCCACCAGCGAACCGATAGCGATGGCAAGACCACCGAGGCTCATTGTATTAATTGTGAAGCCCATATAATGCAGCGTTACCAGTGAAGTAATCAATGAAAGCGGTAGTGTAACCAATGAGATCACCGTTGTACGTACATTCGCAAGGAATAGGAATAGGACAATCACAACGAAGATACCTCCTTCAAACAAGGACTTCTGTACGTTTCCGATAGAGCTTTCGATAAAGCGGCTCTGGCGGAAGATGTCTGTGCTGACTTTTACATCCGGTGGCAGGTTCTTCTGCAAGTCTTTTAAAGATGCTTCTAATTTATCCGTTAATTCCAGTGTGCTGGTGGCTGGTTGCTTGGTTACTGTTAACAGTACGGCGGATTTACCCCGTTCGGATGCTGTACCCAGTTTGGGTAACTTTGCTCCGATATGTACATCTGCAATGTCTTCCAGTAAGATAGGAGCATTCCCCGAAGCGGTTCCACCACGTACTACGGCACGTGCCAGTTGGTCTACACGGTCGGTAGAAAGTACTCCACGCACAATGTATTCGTTACCATATTCATATAACACGCCACCGTTTGCGTTCAGATTCATTTCGCGGGTTACAGTCATGATTTCATTCAGCGTAACGCCGTAATGCCGCATCCGTTCCGGGTCTAATTGTATCTGATATTCCTTTATATCACCGCCAAGTACTGCTACCTGTGCCACACCGCCCGTAGAGAGCAAACGCGGCCGGATGGTCCAGTCGGCTATTGTACGCAGGTCGAGCATGGAGGTAGAGTCGGCCGTCAATCCGATAATCAGCATTTCACCCAGAATGGATGATTGTGGGCCCAGCGTCGGTTTACCTACACCGGTAGGCAGGCTTTCACTTACGACGGCCAACTTTTCGCTGACAATCTGCCGGGCCAGATAAATATCCGTATCCCAATCGAATTCTACCCATACTACAGAGAAGCCGTTGGTAGATGAAGAACGTACGCGGCGCACACCTGTTGCACCGTTCACTGCTGTTTCTACAGGAAATGTAACGAGTTGTTCCACTTCTTCTGCTGCCATACCGTTTGCTTCGGTCATGATAACAACCGTAGGTGCATTGAGGTCAGGGAATACGTCCACTTCCGTGTTCATGGCGGTGTAGGTTCCGCCTATCAGTAACAACACCGAGGCTACAAGTACCAGGATGCGGTTATGAAGTGAGAAATGTATGATCTTATTTAACACGATGATATATTTACTATTTTACTATTTACTATTTACTATTTACTATTTGATACACCTTGTCTTTTACCATTTGACATTTACTATTCTTATCATCAGCTTCACGCATTGCGCAGCCAAATAGTAAATAGTAACTTGTCAAATAGTAAATAAGTTTAGTGTTCGTGACTGTGTGCCGGTATCGCATTCGTAGCGCTTGCCAGTTTCACTTGATAAGCACCTTCGGTTACCACGCGGTCTCCGGCTTTTACACCTGAGAGAATCTGTACGCTTTCACCGTTATCGGCTCCGAGAGTCACAAGTTGTTTCTTATATCCTTCTTCATCCAGTTGCAGGTAGACAAAGAAACTGCCTTGTTCTTCAGTCAATGCTGAATGGGGCAGGGATATTACGTTTTCTATAGGGGAAGACAATAAGAAGATTTCTACAAACGAACCGGGGATAATATCACCTTTGTTGTCGAACTCAAAGGTTACAGGTACGTAATATCCACCATCACCACCGGAAGCTTTGCCATAAGAGAGAAGACGCCCGTCTAAGTCTTTCAATGTATATACCTTATTATTATAAGGAGTGCAGAAGTTAGCAGAACCAATAGTACGCAGATATTGGTAATATTTCTCAGATACATCAGCACGCAGGAACAATTTGCGGTTTTGCGTAATGCTGACTAACGGTTGCCCTACGGCTACATAATCACCTTCTTTCACTAACAGGCTTTTTACATATCCGCTGATAGGAGAAATTACCGCTTGTCCGCTTGCTGAACTATTTTTAGCTACGGCTTCATAGCTGATACGTGCATTTTCGTATGCTTGTTCCGCTTGAGCGAAATCTTTTTCAGAAACAATTTTATTTCCTACGAGGGCTTTCATGCGCTCATATTCTTTCTTGGAAACTTCATAAGCGATACGTGCCCGTTCTACGGGGTCACCATCCGCCATGTTCTTGGAAGATAATGTCACCAGTGGTGTACCTTTACTGACACTCATACCTTCGATTACCTTTCCACGGAAAGATACTACACCAGCTACGGTTGCTACAGCCACGCTCTCATCTCCTTGTGCTGCCATTACCTGACCGCTGGTTTTTATAACCTGATGGAAAATCCCCGGTTCTACAACATTGGATTTTACTCCGGCAGCCTGTGCTTTGGCAGTAGGCAGAATGATTTCGTCACTATGTCCAGCCGCTGTTTGTTCATCGTGGCTATGTCCATCGTGGTTATGTTCGTCACCTTCGTGATTGTGGTCTTCGCCTTCATGATCATGATCACAACCTTCGTGCTCATGTTTTTCTGTTTCATGATTATGACCTTCGTGTCCGTCGCCGGATTTACTATTGCAAGAGCCTAACAGGAATAATCCCATGACTCCCATAAAAAGAATTTTTTTCATGATGATATTTTTATGTTCTTACTTTTATCTGTGTGCAAAATTAGAGATAAAAGC